>JGI24890J29729_1000365_pt1 | contig 30623 bp, 17 predicted proteins | sample FreactcultureFD7_FD_29729 | JGI IMG/M metagenome (IMG submission 29729)
AAAACAAATCAACCATTAACATTTATGGTTACATTTAGTTTATTATCTGTAACTAATTTTACAGAATTACTTGAAAAATTTCTGAGCTGGCGTAAAACTTATAATGTTACTACTCAAAAGCAATGGCAACGAATTAGGGCCGATGTTCCTTATTTAAAAGAACCGTTACAATACGATATAAACATCTTACCGAAAAAAGATTTCTTACCATATATGTATAAATCTTTAGAGTTTATTAAAAATAATGTAGATGATACAGATCAAGGAAAATTTAGTCGTATTGAATACGAAAAGTTTCAACGTCTTATTAAATACATGGAGAAGACAGAATATCCTCGATACAAAGTATTAGAGGGTAGAAGGGATTTTTATGATTGGTTTAAAGAACACGATCGTCGAAGAAATACTGATTTTATAAAAGTTTTTCCGGAAATGAAAGAATTTTATGAAAGTTGCAATATTGAAATGCTAGATTCTATGAAAGAAATAAAAAAGTTTTTTGAAAATACTAATGAAGAAATTCCTAAAAGTGTATGCCCGATACCATGGATGCATTTAAATTTTGAACCTAATGGGAAAGTGGTTCCATGTTGTTTAACTTCTACTCATAATTACTTTGCCGGCGATTTAACAACGCAGACTATTGAAGAAATTTGGAATAGTGATAATATGAAATCACTTCGCGTTCAAATGTTAAAAGGCGAAGAACCATCGATCTGCAATAAGTGTTATGATCGAGAAAAGGTTACTGGTGAGAGTGGGCGATATTATCATGTCAAAACTTTTCCAGAAGTACTTCAAAAAATACCAGACGTTACATTAGAAGATGGTACATGTACCGATATGGTGTTAAAATATTGGGATTTCCGATTTAGTAATCTTTGCAATTTAAAATGTAGAAGTTGTGGTCCTCGATATAGTTCTTCATGGGTGCCCGATGCTAAAAAATTAGGATATACTGATCAAGAAAAAGTATGGAGTATCGATTCAGTTGACGATAAAACAAACTACGACTTTTTAAAAGATCAAGTAAGGTATGTTAAAAAGATTTATTTTGCTGGAGGAGAACCATTATTAATGCCTGAACATTGGCAAATTATGGACATGTTAGTTAAAAATGAACGATTTGATGTTGAGCTTTCGTATAATACTAACTGTTCTGTTTTAACATATGGTGGGAAGAATATTCTTGATTATTGGAAGCATTGGGAATTTAAGAAACTCGAAGTATGGCCTAGCATTGATGAGATCGGTGAACGAGCAGAACTAATTCGATCAGGCACTGTCTGGCGTAAGATCGAGGAAAATCTTAAAGAATTATCGAAGCATACTAATATTATTGTACGTCCTGGTATTACTGTTGGCGCATGGAATGTTTTTAGACTTCCCGAAATAATCGAACACTTAAAATCAATCGGGGTGATAACTGAATTTCACGAGTATCGAAATTATTTCATTAATCTATTAGAACACCCAACACACTATCACGTTCATATTTTACCGGACGTGTTTCGAAAAGAGATAGTTAAAAAACTTGAAAATTTTGTTAATTCTCACGATGAAAAATACCAAGAAAATATTAGGTCAATATTTACACATATAATTTATGAGCTTAATAAACCATTTAGTAAGAAAGATGCATTAAGTTTTATTGACATAACAGAAAAACTCGATAGCGTTAGAAATGAAAAACTTTTTGAAATAATTCCAGAAATGCGTATAATAAAGGAGAATGTCATTGGACAATAACAATTTAATTTTTATCGATAAAGATTTAAATTACACGACTCTGAGTGCAGAATCTGCGCATTCTTTAAACCGCAATCATTTGAAGGGATGGTACTGTAGTGCAGGGTTGCGTAGTTTGTACATCGATTTTGACGGCAATGTATTTAGGGGAGTTTGCGGTGAAGGAGGATGGATGGGGAATGTGAACAATCCAAACGGAATTGTTCATATGAAACAACTTTCTGATCATGAGTGGATTGAATGTACTAAACAAGTCTGTTCATGTGGAGCAGATATGGCGATCCCAAAGGTGAAGAACAAAGGGGACATTAGTAAATTTTTTACCGAGCATACACGTGGGAAATTATTCTTACGTACACGGCTCAAAGATGTGGACCCAATTGTGATCTATACTCGAGAACACGAGATGTTTAAAACAATTACCTGGGATATAGGTCGTAAATGTAACTTTGATTGTTGGTATTGTTCGAGCAATAGTCATAACACATTCGAAAGTGTTAAAAATTTAGACATGTTTAAGGTTGCATTGAGTAGCCTTAGCAAAGGATTCGTTAACGAACGGACTAAATTTATATTCACCGGTGGTGAACCGACAATATATAAAGATTATCTTCCGTTTGTTAAATTGTTAAAAGAAGCCGATCATATTATACACACAACAACTAACGGCAGTAATCTTGTTAGCTATTATTCAGAGCTTGCTAAATATAGCGATATTGTTTTTAGTATACATTTAAATTATGTTAAACAATTTGGAATAGAAAAATTTTTAAATAACATCCAAGCTGCTATCGATACAACTTCTTTGGGTTATAAAGAAGACTCCGAATCACAACACAATTGGGTTATTGTTAGAATTATGTTAGACCCTGGTAATTTAGATATTGCCCGCGAAGTTTATGCACAATGTGCAGCGCAATTTGAAGAATCTAGTAATTTTGTACTTTCGGTCGATTTAGTGCATCAAACAGAAAACTCTCATTTGTTACATGCAGATTATACTGATGCAGAATTAGAATGGATAAACTCTATAAATGCTCAATAAAAGTAACAGAATAATAATCAATGACCCTACTTTCGGGAGGTTATCTTACCACAAACGTTATATTTCGCCGACACAAATCCCTCTGCACGACAGACTTTGTAGAATGCCATTTGTATATGCAGAAGTTCGTCGATCGGGCGGAGTTAATATTTGCTGCCCGCAATGGAATCCAGTTGAAATCGGAAATGTGTTGCATGAAGATCTCCGTGATATTTGGAAAGGAGAAAAATCTAAAATTATTAGAGATTCTATAATAAATGGAAAATATAATTATTGCAATCATGACACCTGTCCGTCTATCCAAAACTGGAGAACGCGCCTTATGGTCAAATCGGACCATAAAATCGATGAATTATTAGGCGAGATAGGCGAGATTCCTCAACATGTTTTGTTTGTTGTTGATGAGAGCTGTAATTTGTCATGCCCGTCATGCAGACAATGTAAAATTAGCCAACTTCCTAGCCAAGAGCAAGACACTGCAAAAAAGATCATAAGTAGCGTATTAAATTCTTTATGCTATGAACCGCATAATCGGAAACAAATAATTGGCATGGACGGATCCGGAGAGATTTTTAGTTCCGAAGTTTATCGAGAAATTTTCGAAACGGAAACAGTGTTCACCCAAACAGATAACTGGCCAAATTTGGGATTTGCCTTATCGACAAACGGCACAATGATGACTGAAAAGATACAAAAGAGATATTCTAAATTCTTTAATCAGATTAAAAAAATTGAAATTAGTATCGACGCCGGTAATCAAGAATCATATCAATCTGTAAGGGTCGGTGGGAATTGGAATTTATTGTGGAAAAATCTTCAATATTTTTATGATAACATTAAGCATAAAACAGACGATGAAATAATTTGGCAATGGAACATTATTGTTCAAAAAAATAATTTTGAATCGATTCCTGATTTTATAAATATTGCACATAAATTCTCAGAAAAACTCCCTATATTGAATTTTGCAAAGGTATTAAATTGGGGTACATGGACTGACGAGGATTATATAAAATATGCTGTTCATTTACCAATAAATCCACAACACGAAGATTATTTAAAAATAATAAATATGCCATTATTGAAGAATTATCCGAAAATAATATGATTAAAGTACTTTATGTGACCGGTTGTAGTCATAGTGCAGGTGCAGAGATTACTCATCCAACATCGAGTCGAACTGCTAATGATTTAAATTTATCTTTCGGAGGGGTGCTAGCTTGTAAATGGAGAGTAATCCACAAAAACGATGCCATTCTGGGAGATTGCAACGAGAACATTGTATCAAATGCAATCCATGGAATATTAAAACTGCTCGAAACTTATCGCTCCGACGAAATTTTTGTTATAATTGGGTGGACTGCGGCGTCTCGTTCATCTTATATCTACGAAGGTGTTAGATATAAATTCTGCGGCCCTGACGATGAAAAAGAAACATGGCCAGGGGCTGTTAGCATGGCATATAAAAGTTGGGTATTAGCCGATTTTAATGATGCACTGAATAAATTTTCAGTAAGTTATCTAACTACGGTGAACTTTTTAGAGTATCATGGCATCGATTATTGTATGTTTAATTCGGTACATCCTGTAGCTTATCCTGATAAAAATTTTAGACACGAATTGTATAACAACGAGCCAACACTTAAAATTTTTGATCACATAAAACAAAATTCAAGATATTTGCAACCTTACGATCGGGAAATGACTTATTGGCATTACTTAGGTGATATAAAGAATTTTGATGATCGATTAGAAGGCAGATGTTATCATTATAAAGAAGATGCACATAGTTGTTGGGCCGACATTTTAGAAAAATTTATTCTTTCTAATACGGGTACTATCTCTTCAATCCCATTCGCATTTCAAAACTGGAATTACAATTACGGTTGGTGGCATCCTAACAACACTCCTGTTAATTTTATATACGATGGTGAGAAAAAGTTACCAATTTCACACGATTTTATGTGGTTCTCACGTGACAATTGTGGGTTGACGCGAGAAGAAGATCTTTCTAACTTTAATAATCCGCCGATTAAATGGGATTTTTTGTTTAAATATAAAAATATTCAATATGAACAGCTGGAAGATCTCGATAACATGCGATATATCTTCCCGATAATGCTTAGAACATGGAATTATTTTTTAAAAAATAAAGATTATGGGCTTACTTTTATAAGCGATAAAGTTTTTGACGACGTTAAAAAAGGTTTTGCAAAAATTGTATTAATTAATCCGTTAGAAGGATGTTATTGTGAACCAGATTGGGATATATTAGACTCTTGGTGCAACGATAAAAATTTAACAAAAGATCAGATCTATCTTATTCATGGAAATCTATCCTTACCGACTAAAAATTATAATTTTACATATATTCCGATTAGTGTGTTTGAATTACATCTGACACCCACAGACAACGCACTTCCATACGTACCTACAAATACCCAGAATTTATTTTTATGTTACAATAGAGCATTCAGAAAACACCGAATAGTCCTTGTATGCGAACTAATCAAGGCACAAATTTTTAACAGAGGAATTATTAGTTGTCACAGTAATGGCCCGAACCAAACAGAATCAAATCTAAAATCATTTGGGAGAGAGGATCTGTGCGACGCCGGTGTTAAATTAGACGATATGTTTCCATTGGAATTAGAGTACCCTCTTGCAACGACTAATCCAGTATCTGTATTAACTCTATCGCATCATACACTGACGTTTCTATCATTAGTAACCGAAACATTAACCGAATTTGAAATACAAATATTGCATCCAACCCACGACGGAAATAACCCTCCAATTTTCTTTAGTGAAAAAATTTGGAAACCGATAGCGGCCGGCCAACCATTTATAGTAGTTGCATCTCACGGCTTCTTAAAAGAATTAAGAAATCGAGGTTATAAAACGTTTGATGGGTGGATTAATGAAGATTATGACCTAGAACCGGATCTTGATAAACGTATTAAAATGATAGTTGAAGAGTTAGAGAATTTATCAATACTTAGTATAACTGAATTACAAACTATGCGAGAAAATATGCTTCCGATACTAAATCATAATTTAGCATTGTTTAAAACAACAAGAGATAACTACTGCAATAACGGTGACGAGCCTGTTTATCAGGAAATAGTAAAAATTTGGAAGAGTTTTTAAATGAAAGTTGCAATGATCGGTTGTGGGAAATTAGGATTACCATGTGCAGAAGTAATGAATACACATTACGACGTTGTAGGTTATGATGTTATTAAAAATCTCGATTCTGAAATATTGTTGGTTGACACACTTGCAGACGCAATTACAGATAGAGATTTAATTTTTGTTGCAGTACCAACCCCACATGATCCAATGTATGACGGTAGTACTCCTATTACTAATCTGCCACCGAAGGACTTTGATTACAGTATTGTGCAAACCGTCCTAAAGGAAATTAATCAACATACGACATCTGGACAATTAGTTGTGTTAATCAGTACAGTGTTACCGGGCACTGTGAGATTACATTTAGCACAATATATTACTAATTGTCGATTTATCTATAACCCTTATCTAATTGCAATGGGTTCAGTAAAGTGGGATATGGTTAATCCCGAATGCTTAATTATCGGAACACAAGATGGTTCTGAAACTAGGGACGCTAAACTATTAGTTGATTTTTATAAACCATTAATGGAAAATGATCCAAGAATTAATATCGGAACATGGGATGAAGCCGAAGCAATAAAAATTTTTTATAATACCTTTATTAGTACAAAAATTAGTCTAGTTAATATGATTCAAGATGTCGCTGAAAAAAATGGCAACATTAATGTCGATGTTGTTACAGATGCGTTAAAACATTCGACACACCGTATTACTGGACCAAAATATTTAACTGCCGGAATGGGGGATGCCGGAGCATGTCATCCTAGAGATAATATTGCATTAAGATATTTAGTAGATCGATTAGACCTAGGTTACGATTTATTTCACGCTATTATGAGCAGCCGTGATCATCAAGCTAAAAATCTAGCAACCAAACTCGTAGACTTATCTAAAAAACATGATTTACCGATAGTAATACATGGAAAGGCATATAAACCATATGTATCATATGAAATTGGAAGTTACAGTCTGTTAGTCGGACATTATATTAAAGAACAAGGGGTTAAGGCCAATTATGCAGATCCACTGACGAATAATGAATGGTCAGGAAAGGCAGTTATTTTAATGGCCCATAATCCTTCTGTGACGTATACAGGTACTGGAGTAGAAGTTAGGCCTGAAAAATTCTATTTTAATTTTGAACCAGGGAGTGTAATTTTAGATCCGTGGAGAACGATCGGCAAGATTCACGGATGCGAAGTTATACATTACGGTAATACAAGGTAAAATATATGACAACAATAGTAATTTACGGAGATTCATTCGCAGACGCGCTTTAAATCTTTAGAATTAACCAACAAAGCATGGCCAAATTTATTAAAAAAATATTATAAAATTACAAATTATAGAGCAAACAGGTCTTCGATTTATTACAGTTATAAAAATTTCATTGATACACATACTCGATATAATAAGATTATTTTTATAAAAAATAAGATTGACTTTTAGATTACTAAATGTTAAAATATGATTTTAAACAATATTAGGTATTGCAAATGATTAAAGCAGCAAAAAAGACTAAAGCAAAACGTGTAACAAAAGATAGCATGAGGCAACATGCTGCTAGAGATCATAGCCCTACATGGGACGATTATGCTTCGTGGACTACAGCAGAATTTACAAAGAATTTTCGAGATGCAATGCAATACTATAATCTCGAATTTTCATCTAAGGATTTAAAACCCGCAGTATTAAAGTGGATGAAGCGAGAAGAGTACGATGTAAACATCTATAATGCTTACAAAAAGACTAAAGATTGGCGAACCAGTATTACAATGGGAGCATTGGCAAGCTGTTTCCTCCGCGGAATGCCTGATACTTTTTCGGGATTCAATGATGATAGAAACTCTCGCCAATGGCTAGACACTGCAATCATCAATACCATTGGCCGCGGACAAGACGATATCGAAGAAGAGACAGACGATAAATCAACAGAAAACAAAACAACTATTCAAGAACGTGTAAAAGATATTGCAATCTCTATGGTGCGTGATATTGATGATATTATTGAAACTTTTTATAAGATTCCTGAAGATTTCAATCCCAAGGCATTTAAAGTTATTAACATCCTTAAAAGTAATCAAGTAAAAGCCGGGCATGCTCGTGTAATTAAAGAAATGTACGCGAGTGAAATGGCAGATTATGCTGCATTAGTAACCGGAACTGCTGATGACGACCTAAAGGAAGGATACATTCATCTTAGCAAATCACAAATTAAGAATATACTTACATTCTATCAAGAAATTCTGTGTGCATGTGATATGCTTACTGAACAGGCAAAAGTAACTCGTAAGCCACGTTCTAAAACGCCTGTTGCAAAGGATAAACTTATTGCTAAACTTAAATTTAAGAAATCTGACGATGCACTTAAACTTGTAAGTATTACACCAACTGAAATTATTGGTGCTAAGGAACTTTGGGTGTTTAATACCAAGACTCGAAAACTTGGCCGGTATATTGCCGACGAAATGACCGGGCCATTAACAGTTAAAGGCACAGGGATCGTAGGGTTTGACGAATATAAGAGTATTCAAAAGACAATTCGTAAACCTGAAGAAACATTAAAAGAATTTAAGACAGCCGGTAAAGTTGCATTGCGCACATTTTTAGATACAATTAATGCAACCGATACTAAAATGAACGGCCGACTTAACGAAGATACAGTGTTGTTAAAAATTCTTTGATGATAATAGTGACCGGGGCATCGGGATTTATTGGATCTAATTTAATTAAAGAACTATTAAATCGAGGTGAACGCAACATTCGGGGTATAGACTACGAGTTTAGAAACTATACTCCAGGTGTTGTTTTTTCTCCCGCTGACGACTTCTATAAGAACTTAGGAACTTATTGCAACGATGCAACAGTTATTTTTCACGAAGGTGCAATATCATCTACTACTGAAACTGATTGGCAGAACCTATTAGATAGGAATGTTAATTGTACATGGAATTTAATATACTATTGTAGAGATAACAATATCCCTCTACAATACGCATCATCTGCATCAGTTTACGGTAATCCATCTATTGAAGAATGGAAAAATCTTAATAAGAACCTAACTCCATTAAACTTGTACGCTAAGTCAAAGCAACAAATAGACTATGTAGCCGATCTTGTTATAAACAGTACACGCCCTCCTAAGTTATTACAAGGTATGCGTTACTTCAATGTATACGGGCCAAATGAAGATCATAAAGAAGATCAATCTAGTCCCTATTATAAATTTCAAAAACAACTCAACGATCTCGGAAGGATACAACTATTCGAAGGATCAAAAGAGTTCTATCGAGATTTTATATCAATTGATGACGTTATTACACAAAAATTGTATCATTTTGAAAATAGCCCGTCGGGAATATACGATATAGGAACCGGAAATCCAAAATCATTTTACGATGTTGCAATAGAACTGTGCGGGTCAGAAACCTTTATCGAATGGATTCCGATGCCGGACGATTTAAAAGATCATTATCAAAAATATTCGTGTGCTATTCAGTCCGATGTACTCCGTTTTCAGCATTAAATCCTTCAACGTGTATCGGATTCATTGAGATAGTTTTATCATGAGGGATATACAAATAATGACACCTCTCCCAGTTACACATGGGTTTACCAAACTCTTCTATCATTGTGTAAAAACATTGCTTAATGATATCAGCATAGTCGTAAAATAATGATGAACAAAACGAGAATAGTCTAGTTTCAAAATAGGTAACCGTTTCTCTGTGAGTTGTAAAGTTATCAACACTAACATCCCAATCATTAATCCTAAAAGCATACTTGCCATTGAACTTAGGATCATTGTACTCTCTTATATCAAATCCATCTGCCAACCTATATCTCGCAGCCATTTTAAAGATTCGCTTCCCTACTAACGATAACTGTTCGATTTTTGTCAAGGCATGAAATACTAAGGATGCTTCTCCTAACCCTTTAGAACCTACGCCATTTGCAAAAACTGTAAATAGGCTAGGCTCAAGATACTCACAAAACTCTGCCTTTGATTCTAATTCACTTTTCTGTTCGTCAGCCAATGGATTAATTGAGTTATCGACAAAAATAATTATTGCGTTATCAACCTTTCTTCTAATCGAGTCAAGAGTTCCTAGAGTTTCTTGGAATCTTTTCTCGTTTTCAATTGTACCGATTGAAGCATTTATTGTCGAACACACTATAAAAGTATAAAAGTCATTCATTATAAAAACTCTGCCTGAATAAATTCTTTTGCTTGTGACATAGGATCGTTCCACACTTTCGGCTTAACTTGCCTGAAGAATCTAAAGTTGTCACCGTACCATAAACTAGTATAAGGGGGTCTATCCTTAGGAGTTGTTAGATATGTAAAATATGCTGCGATTGGTACAAATACTATCGTTTTCGTTCCTACAGCACCAGCTAAATGTACTACCGAAGTACATGTGGACACTACAATGTCTAAATTTTCAATCAGTGCTAATGTATCGTCAAAAGAATTAATTTGATCAGCAACATCGAGTAACTCTGGACATTTTCGTGATTCGTCTTCGCCATCACCTTTTTGCAATGAATAGTATTCTACATCATACCCGTCAAACGTCTCGTGAAGGAAATCCATCATATTATTAAGTTCAATATGACGATACAGTAATTGATTATTTCTCATGTTACCAATAAACCTAACACCAACTTTGAGTTTTTCAGATTCCTGAACCCATTGCCATTTTTCTCTTGCGGTGTTAGATGCCCATAAGTAATTTTCAGTTAGCATGTCTTCGGGTTTCATATTTAGATACAATGGAACTTCAAATGCAAAGCACCACAATGCATCTTCATCTTCAACATCTTCCCAACGTGTCACCGAAGTATACCCACAACGATTAAAAATATCAACAATATCTTGACTAGCATTGCAATATACAGGATTGAATCCTGCACTTTTAAGTTTCTGCCAATATGAAATCGCAATAAAGGAATCGCCAAATCCGCCGCCAGACATATACATGATTATAGTTTTTCCCGGATATAATCCTCCATTCCAATATTTCAAAGGAATTTCTTTATTGTTAAACCAGAGATCGAGTTTCTTTACATTGATTAAGAACCCTCCTAACCCTTTTAAGAAGTGCCCGGCCTCCATATCATACGTTCCAAGATTAAAATTTACGATATCCCTATGCCTTTCACCGAGTAAATGTTCGTTTAACTTCAACTCTCTCAATATTTTCTCAGCAGGAGCTTTCTGTCCATTAAGGAAATAAGAAAATACCATCTCTAATAAAGTATCTGGATTGTTTGGATTCGCTGCTAAATTTTGTTCTGAATAAACTAAAGACTTAACAGGATCATTAAAATTGTTGTACATCTTACCTAAGTTAGATCGTACGTTATATTTCTGTTCTTCTGTTTCACATAACTCTAATGTTTTTAACGAATATTGTTCTGCTTTTTCATAATTCCTTACATCATAATACAGTTTAGCAATACAATTAACTGCTTCTATATGCAATGCTGCCGAAGCAAATGCATCGATAACTTGTTCTGCTAGTGGTTCAAGTTGACCCTTGATCAGTTGTTTGACCACAAAGACCAACGGGTCATTCCCACCGTACGTATCATTTTGATCCATTTTTATCCCTTCTATAATACCAATTGGCCATGGTATGTGGTTTTATAACAATTATGCCAAAATCTTTTCAATGTGCCTTTTCCATTTAATACATGAAACGGTAAGGTGTGTATCATTTCTCTTCCGTTGTAATAATAAACAAGTTCCGGGCCCTGATCTAATGCCGCAGCAAAATGTGAAACTCCTGTACTCCCCCCGATAAAAATTGTAGACTCCATTATATGTTTTATGTTACTCATAAAATCAATACTGAGAGAAAAGCCATATAGATTAATGCCTTCTTGTGGAATATCTTTTGCGCAAACTAACTTTTGATAATCGGGGTACTTTTCGGAATATTCTTTCAAAATTTTATCTAGCAAGTTATCCGGCCAATTCCTATGCACATGATATTCTGCATCGTAAATCGGAAATACTACAATTTTCTTTTTAGTCTCTCTATCATTGGGGATCGATACCACATCGCCACATATGTCCCTAAAATCCCATAACATGAGTTCGTGATACGGAAGATCTTGATAACCCTCAGTGTCAGAGAAACAATCTGTCTGGTTCTTTAAAAAATCATAAAACTTTCGGCAATAGTCTTGATTAACAATCACATTTGGGTGTACATAAAGTTTAATATTAGAATTATCTTCTTGTATTCTAAACCATTGTAGAAAGTTAATTATGGCAATCATGTCGCCGTTTCGAATGCCGTAATTGTTAAAAGTGCCGGGATAAACGTTATAGATCATATTGTATTTTATGCTTTATTACGCTGGCCGTATTCATTATTGAACTTTGATAAATACTGAAAAAGAGATTAATCATGAGCAAACCATTCGACATCCAAAACGATAAAGTCATTATCTCGACTCTGAATCTTCAGAGTTTGGAGGGAACTATAACACATACAGGTTCGCTTGAAGTGTTAGGTAATACTAAATTTCGAAGTAACTTAAATGTTGTAGGGACACTTACGGCAGGAACGCTTCAAGTAGATAACTTAATTGTCAACAATAATCCATTACAAACTAGTGCAAGTTGGAGTGGGACTTCCGAGAATGAGGTTGTTGGACAAGGTTTAAGTTGGTCATGGGGTAAAGACGGTGTAAAGTTAATATATCGACAAGGTAAAAAGTTATGGTCTAATGCTGATTTCGACCTTGCCGCAGGACAAACATACAAAATCGATGATATCGAAGTAATCGGGTTTGACTATTTAGGGTCACAAGTTACTAAAAGCAATCTAAGAAAAGTAGGCACATTAGATTCATTAGATGTTTCCGGTAATGCATCTGTTGGGCAATTTGCATTCTTTAATGAAGCATTATGCCGTTTAGGGATTAATACAGAGCAACCAAATGGGATCTTAAGTGTTGCAGAAAATAATGTTGAATTTATTATTGCCGCCCCTAATTACGGTGTGGCTACTGTTGGTACTTATACTAACAGCGATGTGTCAATTATTACCGATAACACTCCTCGAGTTACTGTAAAAAATACCGGGGAGGTAATATTCGGTAGCGCACTAACTAACTCGGCTATAGTTACAATTAACGGAACTCTTAATGTAACTACACTATTATCTGATACTAGAGTTGATACTTACAGTCCAATCGAATTTAAACCAAGCGATAATAATTCAATTTATGGATTAGGACTGGTTTGGAAAGATACAACAATTCCGACCCGATTCGTTCTACAACCAAATCCAGATCGGTTATTCAGCACCATTTCAATTGATCTCGACGCTAATCAATCATACTATATTAATGAACAACCTGTATTATCGAAATCGGGATTAGGAACGACCGTAGTTGACTCAAACCTTACTAGTGTAGGAACATTAAATTCACTATTAGTTAGTGGAAATTCGGATGTCGGCGGCGCAATTACATCGCGTACTAGTGTGTTAACTCCTTTATTAAAAGTATCTAATAATAATAGCTCGATTGATTTGACAAGTGATAGACTTAATATCAGTAAGAATTTTGCAATCTCGGTAGCATTTGACAATCTGTTTTATGCCGATGCTATGAATATTTCGTTAGGTAATAAATTAAATTCGAATCGTACAATAAACTTATACGGACAAGTTGGAATCGGGTTATCTAGTATCGACCCATCAGTCAGTCTCGATGTGTCCGGGAGCGTTAGATTCTCTGGAAAGAAGTTTATTACTGGTAATTCATCTCCGGCTCAAGGGTCATTTGCAAAAGGAGATATTTGCTGGAATCAAACCCCAGTGCCTGGTAGTTACATTGGTTGGGTTTGTATCGCAGATGGTGGGCCGGGCCAATGGGCTCCGTTCGGTTCCATTTCTCAACAATGAACGATAACGTTAAAAAAATATTATTACAACATGAGAAAGATTTAGCTCGTATAACCTTCCACCGAAAATTATGGTTGTACGCTAGTTCGATTATCTTTTTAGGTATTATTTTTTTAATTTTTTGTTGGGAATGGCTGTCAACGTTACACTCTGATGAAATATGGTGGACGGTGGTAAGTGCTATTCTTATAGTTTCAGTTAATTGGTGGTATTGGGCTATGAAGGTAGTTCGTACTATTATCAGGTATCAACATCTCGAGTATGATCTTCTCGAAAGTATAATACATGATCTTCAAGAAATTAGAACCGATTTAAAATCTTCAAAGCCTCGAGATATTGACAAACACAAATAATATAGTATAATTAACCTATACACTTGAGGTAATTATGACTTATATTATAGACAAAACTTTAGAATGCTGTTATGGGCATCGCGTATGGACCCAAAAACTTAACGGCGAATATGCAGCCGATCTTAAATGTGCTTGCAGACACTTACACGGCCACGAAGGTAAAATTCAAATACATCTTTCTGCACTTGTCCTCGATCAGACAGGCATGGTTACTGACTTTAGGCATTTAGAATGGTTAAAGAGGTGGATCAATACTTATATCGATCACCAATTCATTATCGACATGCACGATCCATTGTATGATCAGATAATTGGAGCCAGAGAATTAGTACCAGTTTACGTTCCAGAAACAGATTATGTCACTGGTTACCACCTCGACCTAAGCGACTTAGATCCTAGCACTCCGGAGTATGAGTATTATGAAGGATTTATGATCGTCGACTTTGTTCCAACAAGTGAAAATCTTAGTAAATGGATGGCTGACTTAGTTGATGAAAAAATGAAAAAGCTCGGAGTTACAGTTGATAGTGTTGAATGGTGGGAAACTCCTAAGAGCCGTTCTATATATTATCGTTGACACCCTCGCATTTGACCTGTTATAATCTACACATGACAACATATACTGTAACAATAGAAAAAGATCCCGATACTGGAGAATTAATATTACCAATTCCGCCCGAGCTTCTTGAAGAACTAGGATGGAAAGAAGGTGATACATTAGTTTGGACAATTAACAAAGACGACACAGTAACATTACATAAACGCGATGAATAAAATTGGTTTTGCTTGTAAGTGGATTGATCATGCCGGACAGGTCAATGGTATTAAACCGACTGACGACTGTAAGAAGTACAACACAGGTACTACTACAGTTGCATGGCTTAGACGCCAAACAACAGATGTTGCTAACGAAAAGCTCTGGAACCTTATGGTTCAGAATATAGAAGCAACATACAGGCTTGTAGAACGAGTAGGAGAATTAGATGAGCATCTTAGAATGGTTCGTATCAGCAGCGATCTTTTACCTGTCTATACACATAATGATTTCAAGCATTTCTGGCATCAAACAGATGTTAGAGATTATGCGGCAAGGCATTTTGCGGAAATTGGACGTATTGCCCGGAATCGCGGTGTACGTTTGTCTTTTCATCCTGGTCAGTTTTGTTGTATCGTCAGTGATAATCCGGATGTTGTTTACAGGAGTTTAGAAGAACTTGAGTATCACACAGATATGTTGCGATGGATGGGGTACGGAAAAACATTCCAAGATTTTAAATGTAATGTTCATTTAAGCGGTAGGCTGGGGGTAGATGGGTTTAACGCTGGTTGGAATCAAATGTCTCCTGAACTGCGCAACTGTTTAACTTTAGAAAATGACGAATATCAAAAAAATATCAACGAATTACTCAAACTAAAGGATAAAGTTGCTATTGTTTTGGATATACACCATCACTTAATTAGCGACGGTGAATATATTAGTACTACGGATAGTCGAATTAAACACATCATTGATAGTTGGCGAGGAGTACGACCAGTAATCCATTACAGTCAATCTCGAGACGAATATATTGGAGAATTTTCAAATCGAATTCCAACGTTAACTGAAATGTTGTCTATTTCAAATAAATCGAAATTACGGGCACATAGTGATTTTTACACTAATCAGCACACCAACAATTGGGCACTTCAACACTTAGAGTGGGCAGATATTATGGCGGAGTCGAAGTCAAAAAATCTCGGTGCTCAACAATTATTTAATCAGATGTTGGAGAAATGCTATTAAGATATGATTCCCAACTGCTAACCACTACAGTCTACGCAGATAAACATCAGTTTATTATACATGCGTTATCACAATGAAAGGGCTTAAACAGCCCTTTTATTTTACTTCTTCTTTGAAGGTCTTCCGCGTTTCTTAGTAGGAGTTGCTTCTACCTTAACTGCTTTTAATGCAGGCTTTTCACGCTTCTTCGGTTCTCTCTTTGCCGCGGGCTTCTTCGGTAATGCTGCCTTAGGTTTTTTCTTTTCAATTACTATAACTTTTTCTTGTTCGATTACAGGGGCAGGAGTTGCTTCTTCAACTGGGGCCCAGATGTCTCCACCGATTCCAAACAATTTTTTGAAAAAATCAATCATATATTTTCTCCTTTGTAGGTTATTTATAATGTCCTATCTGTTTAAGACTTGAAACTGGCGTATCCCAAAACCGCCGTTGCTCGACTCCTTTTTCTTGAGCGAATCTTTTTGCATCGCAATCGGTACATACATGGTAAAAATTATTGCTTAATCGAGACTGGGTCATTGCTCCCTTATCTCGTTGAAATGCATTTCCGCACGAGTCACATCTCAAATGAACAACAGTTTTCTTTCGGTTGTATGTATGCAGGGTACCTAACTTACTTGTTCTTTCGTGCGTTGTGATAATAAACTCTGTATTAATAACCATAATATTATTTACATTAAGGTTATAAAAATGGTTTGATAAATATTAAATAGAATCATAAAATGGCTGGAGTTTATATATGTCACTACAAACAATCGATATTGGTGTTGCAGGGAATGACGGTACTGGTGATAGTATCCGTGAATCATTCCGTAAAACTAATGACAACTTTTTAGAATTATATGCTGTACTTGGATTAGGAAAACAAATTAGTTTTTCTTCGTTAAGCGATGCACCTGTTTCATATTTGGGTAATCAAATCATCGCTGCAACAGCCGATGCTAAAAGTTTGGCTGCAAAAACAGTTATCGGTGGTACAGGTATTCAAATTGCTAATACTAATTCTACGTTAACCATTACTTCAACAGCAGCAGGGGTAGCTGGTGATACTCGCCCAACCTTAACAGCACCATTAAATGCAGCAGGATTTCCAATTGGTGCAATACCTGATCCAAGTCAACCATTAGTTGAGTTGTTTAATGCGTTGTATGGTGATACTACTAGCATTACTATAGATCAAATGGCTATTTCTAAAGGATATGCTGATAACAATTACCTTAAAGTTACGTCATTAAATCAAGTATCAGGACCCCTTAGAGTAAGAGCACAGCCATTGGTTCCTCAAGTCGGAGTCCAAGATTATGATTCAACATTAACTAGTAATTATTTGTCAACCGAAGCGATGCAACGTAAAGATGTTGTATACCGCGGCGGTGACGAAATGAGCGGAATTTTGACATTAAGTGATCATCCCGCACCGTTGTCTGGCTACGGTTCGCCAACCGGACAATCAGACTTACAAGCAGCAACTAAATTTTATGTTGACAACAGCACCTTTGCTAGTGGTATTAACTTATATGTTTCTACTACTACTGGCGATGATTTACAACAAAGAACACCAGCAGGAAAAGAAGGAAGATTTTGGCAATATGCTTATAAATCAGTCGGTGCTTCTGTATTGGCTGCGGATACTTTAATTAATCTTTCTCAACAAGAACCAGGTCCGTATCAACAATTAATTTCATACACGCTCGGGCCAGACAAATATTTTTCGTCTACATACCCCTCATCTAGCGGATATCGTGTTAATGGTATTCAGGTAACTGGCGGTAATAGCGGAGATATCGGTTATCAGTCTGCTTTCCAATTATTACAGGCCAATAGAACATTTATACAGAAAGAAACTATTGCATATATTAATAGCAAATATGTAAATCCATTTACATACGATGTTGCGAAATGGCAACTCGATATTAGTAATATCTTAGATGCAGTCGGCTATGACTTAGTTTTAGGAACTACTTATAATACAACAAGGGCTGCATCTGCATATTTTGATGGGGCTGCAATCAATATTACTAATGAATTGGTTCAAACTATTGAAGCAATCAAATATATTAAAAATACAATTCTTGGTTATGAATACAACAGTATTGCATTAGAAACATATGTAGGAAAAGTCATTGAAGCAATTTGTTACGACTTGATCTTCCAATCAAATTATCAAAGTACACAAGTAGCGTTGTACTTTCCATACGCAAACACTGATCTCAGTAATACTCAGATAATTGCAATTATTACTGATCTTCAAAATACATTGTTCGGTATTGCTGCTACACCGACGATTTCAAATGCAACTGTAACTAGTACAGTTAGTGGACAAATTAATCAAAATACTGTTACTGTTTTAAACAATACCGGATTAGTGATCGGTATGAATGCTTCTGGAACTGGAATTGCGTCTGGAGCTGTTATTACAAATATTAATAGTTCTATTATTACATTAAGTATTAATAACTCGGGGCCAGTTAGTGGACCCGGTACATTTGGTACAAATGCTATTAATGTTTCAAGTGCCAGTAACATTGCAGTAGGACAAAATGTAGCAGGAATAGGAATTAGTACCGGAACAACTGTACTTAGTGTCGTCAATAATGTAGTAATTTTAAGTTATACAGTTACTTCGTCATCAATTAGCGGAACCGGCCAATTCTCAGTTTCTGCAATCTTGAATAGTCCGACAATACCGGCGGCTGCGGCTACATCGGTGTCAGTTAACTTCAGCAATATTATTAGTATTATTACAACTGGAAATCTTCCAACAATAGCATTTCCACCGTTAGCATTGACTAATTCAGGTGCAATTTCTGCAAAAATCTTATTATTGAATAATTTATCATTCCTACAGGCAGAAACAATTGCATATTTGGGTTCTAACTATCCAACTCTAAGTTATAGCAGAACAAAATACAAAAATGATATCAAGTACATTGTTTGGAGTTTAATTTATGACTTTACTTACGGTGGTAACAGTCAAAGTGCATATACTGGATTAAACTATTGGAACGGGAATGTTGAAAATATTGCAGCAGACGAAGTAGCCCCGATCATTGATGTATTAGGATATATTAATACACTAATGCAAAATATTGTTACTAATACATCGGCAGCGACTGTATATCAAACAACAGTCATTCAATATGTTAATTTATCTTATCTAAATGGCAGCAATGCTGTTACGTCATTCAGTGCAAATATCGGACTTATTAAAAATTTAATTAATAGCAACTTATATTCATATGCAACCGTTCTTCCTACTGTTTCAGCCGCAGATTCAAATCTACAAACAGTTAGAACTTCGATACGGGCTAATGAAAATAATTATAAGACAAATGCAAACACATATGCAATTAATAACTTCCCGATTATTACTGATTCGGGCGTATTAACTACTATAACAAATTTATTTGCAATTATTACTAATTTATTATCATTAGGAATTAGTTCAAGATCAACGCCGGCATTTACTAATCCAAGCGGTTTAAATTCTGGGTATAGCGATGCGAGAACGTTATTATTAAATTCAACTAACTTAAATTTCATTACTGCCGAAACTAATGCGTGGATTGTTGCGAATAACCTATCATTACCAAGCGATTACGATAGTTCGAAAAGCGCACGTGATTTAACATACATTATCGAAGCAATTTGTTATGATTTCACATATGGTGGAAATGCTGCTACTACATATCTTAGCGGGAAGTTATATGCAAATCTTGCGGTTGATTTAGTCAGCATATTCACTTCGGCAATAACTTTTGCACAAAGTTTAGCAACTTTAATTGCAACAAATACATCACCGAGCATTCATTATTCAGCGGCGGCACAATATAAAGATGCAACTGATTATCCAAACGGGTCAGTTGCAGTATCTAGTATTAACAGTTTGTTCAATGCGTTAATATCAACCCTTAATACTGGGATCTTACCGACTACTGTATATCCCGTATTATCAAACTATAGCAATACTGTACAAGCGGCTAGATTAGTTATTCTTAACAATTCAACAACGATCACTAGTAATACTACTGCTTATATTAGTGCAAATTATTCAGGTGGATTTAGTTACAACGAAACAATTTGCTATAGAGATATCGGTTTTATTATTGATGGTGTTTCTATCGACATTTTGACAGCAGGAACATATCAGTGTATTAACTCGGGTCGGGCATTCTATAGAAATGCAAGTGCATCTGCAATCGCAATAGGGGTAGACCGCGTACAAACAATAGATGGTATTGGGTTTGTGCAAACATTAATAGGGCAGGTGTTAACTCAAACATCTGCAACTCGGTATCAAACTGTTCAATCACAATATACTAACAACACGTTGACTTCTGCATCACAAGCAATAATCGATGCAAATAACGGCATGACTACGTTGCTTAATATTATTACACAAGGTTTAGGTGCAGCGCCTACTCCAAGTTTCGGTACAGGATTGTGGCTAGTATCATTTAACAACGGCGGTAATGGCTACGTTGATCAAGGTGCGCCAGGCGATGTTAAAATTATTCCTGCAAAAGTATTGGCTGGGTCAACATCCGGCGCATATGGTAGTATTGTAACTTATACCCCGGGGTCAACAACTAATACAATAAATGACACAATCGCAGTAAGATTAACTAAGCCCGGATTTTTCCAAACTATTTCAACTACTGCTAGCGGAACCAACGGCACTAACACTATTACTGTAGCAAGCATAACTTCCACTAACTTTACAGCGCAAATCGGAATGGGGATAACTGCTTCTAGCGGTATTCCAACCGGAACGGTTATCACTAACATTAATGGACTAGTTATTACATTAAGCAAGCCGATAACTGCTACGCTTACTAGTTCTGCTGTATATATCGGGGAACAATTACGATTTGGCGAAACCGTATCTAATCTTAATATCACAATTCATATCGAAAGCGGTATTTACTACGAAGATTTTCCATTGAAATTACCGGCAAACGTAACGATCAAAGGTGATGACTTCCGTAGAACAATTATACGCCCATTAGACCGAGTGAGCCAAAGCCCATGGCGTAATATTTTCTTCTATCGTGATGCTGTTGTCGATGCATTAGAGATCGGTGTAGTTGACTATAATGGAACAAACTCTGCTACGAATACTACTGCAACATTGCTCGCAACTACCGGATTAATTACCATTACTCTGTTAAGTGGTCAAGTATCATCTAGTTGGATTGGGCAAATTTTTGCCGATAACAATATTAGCAACGGTAATGCTAAGAGGGGCAGGGCAATTATTACATCGGTTAGTGGAAATGAGATGACAGCCACAGTGATATATCCATTCCTAGCAGGTAGTATACTTACTTCCGGAAATTGGTTTATCTTCTCTAGTTTAAACTATGGCAGACATTACCTAACTAATCCTTTAGATCCTACTAGCACACCGAAAAATAACCAAGATATCGACGTGTTGTTATGTAACGAAGCTGATCGTATTGTAGATATTACTTTCCAAGGTCATAGAAGCTTCTCAATGGTGCTTGATCCAACCGGTAATGTTAAAACTAAGTCGCCATATGTTCAAAGCTGTTCAACATTTACACAAAGTATTAATGCTAAACAGTTTGCAGGCGGACAATACATTGACGCATTTACCGGAAGATTATTTGGTACAATTACCGCTATATCTAATAATGGTTATACTGTAACAGTACAAGGTGGGGTTAACAGCGGATTAGATATTCGTCCTCCTTCTGCACCGTTCTCATTCTATGTCGGTGGTTTCCGTTATCAAGTTGACGATGTTGTAAGTTGGAATTATGACACAGGTACACAATTAGGTACCGTTGTATTAACTCTCGATGTCGGTACTCCGTATTTGTATGATACTTACGGAAATCTTGTTTACAACCAGACTAAAGCAATGCGAGATATTGGATATGTAATCGGTGCTGTAACAACTGACATGGTGTTGGGCACTAATTACCGTTCTATACATGCCGGGTTGGGATATCTAAGACCGTATTCAAGCAATTTAACAGGTAGTTTAGCAGCACTTACTATATCCAGTATTTCATATGCTGGCACAATAGCAAATAATCTTATTACTAATACTGCTGCACAAACTGCAATTACTACCAATATTAATATTATTAATTCAATGATTAACCAGGGAACAACCGGTATCCCTACAATCATATGGACATTGCCAGTAGGCGTAACTATCAGTAACAATCTTGCTAAAGCACAGGCTATTATTCAGAATAATCGAACATTTATTCAAGCAGAAATTGTGGCATGGATCCAGACAAATTACGTAACAAAATTATATTCGGGATATAATTCGTCTATAAGCCAACGAGATATCGGATACATTGTTGATGCGATTACTTACGACTTATTATATGGAGGTAATAGCCAAACTGTCGATAGTGCAGAAGCATACTGGAGAGGAACAACAAGTTATATACTAGGCCTCGAAGCAATATATGTCGCAGCATATGGTCGATTACAAACTGTACTGGACCAAGTTATTGCTGGATCTACTGTGACTGTGTCCGGTGGTAATAATCAAGCTCAAGTTACATCAAATGCTCCGAGCAGCCCAACTACTTACAGCGCAATTACTGATCAATTATGTGCAATATTAATCGACTATGTTCTTGATGGGACATATACTGCATCATACAGCGGAACATTATCACCGATTTCAATCATTACAACAATTGCATCAAATGGAACGTTTACAACATCATCGGCACATAACATGAATGTTAATGATGCCGTGTTAGTAAACAGTGTAGGTAGCTCGTGCTCAATATCCAACACTACATTAACTGTAAGCGGAACCATTACAGGAGCGTTTACTGTTGGGCAGTTATTATCAGGAACAGGAGTTGCTGCAAATACTTACATTACCGCAGTTATGTTAGGGGCAGGGGGGGCAGGGACATATACTGTTAGTATTAGTCAATCAGTTGCTACTACATCTATTACCGGTACAGGAGTATTATATTTTGTTAACGCTACTCCGTTAACAACAACATTTACATTATCATTAATACAAGGCGGTACAACATTAACTAACTTTGCAGCCGGAACTGGATTGTCATTACAGGTCGAAACTATCAAGTTCCCAGTATTAACAGCACAAGATTCGGGTAAAAAAACAGCATTAGCAACGATTGAAACATCAAGGTTTACGGTTGAATCTAGTGTTATTACCTACTTAAATAACGGTGCTGGCCAAGCAGTAAATCTAGAACAAGGCGGTAATAAGTCTATGTTAGGAAACGATCACGCCATGCTTAATGACTTAGCATACGGGGTTATTGCCAATAACGGTGCATTTAGTGAACAAGTATGTACATTCACTTATTACTGTCATACCGGACACTGGTCAAATAATGGTGGGCAAATTCGATGTGTAGGCTGTTCAAATACATTTGGCGATTACGGATTACGTTCGTCAGGATATGATCAGACTGAACTACCAGATTCTATTAATCTGTCAAATGATACTATGCAAACAGCTAGCATTTATCGAAAAGGTCTGTTTGCATCTTCTGCTACTGCAACTACATTAACTGTATACATTATCGGTTACGAATATACTCCAACTAATGGATCAGAATTAGAAATCGATCACGGAGTATTTGGAGGATCGATCACACGTTATGAAATTTCTTCAATTACACACACACTAGTTACGGTTTATGGTCAAAATGTTCTCCAATTAAATTTAAGTACAACAGGAGACAATAATACTACATCAACTGGGTTAGCAACTAACTTATATGATGGTCAAATAGTTACTATTAGAGTATTAACAAACATCAAATTCTACAATATTGATAACGTAAGACCTACTAGACCGTCAACTGCGTTACAATATTATGCTAATTTAAGTTCAGTATATCGTATTGTTGCATATAATTTAACAGAATCGACCGGTGAAATATTAAGCAATAATATTGCTATTTTACAAAGCGATACCTCTTTCTTATATTATCAGCTTGTTACTGATGTTGTTAACCTTACACAACCTTCGCCGAATATCACCCCAGTTACTGCTACATATGTAAGCGGTTCGTTAGGTGCTACTTCAATCGTATTCAATAATGTTACAAACGGCCCTATTGCGGCAGGGATGTCAGTGTTAGGTACTGGTATTACAAGCGGTCAATATGTTGTTAGTGTATCAGGGTCCGGTAACATTACCGTAGTGTTGAGTTCTGCTACCACTAATACTCCAAGCGGAACTTATCAATTCTCAACGTTAACTCAAGGATCTAGAGTAGGTGATACTACAATTGCTGTTACACCAATTGCTGATGGACTTACAATTAATCAACTTAATACCGGAATTTATATCACAGCATGGTATGGTAGAACATATCAAATAACCAGTTATGTCCCTCCAATACTTAATGCATCGGGTATTTTCTTTAGTTGGACTTCGGGAACTTCTACATTGGTTGTATCTAATGTATCCGGAACCATAACTACCGGAATGGCCATTACTGGATATGGAATCACAGGAACTGTAACTGTTGGTACTATAACTACTGGGGCAACATATACTAATATTGTAGTTAATACATCAGGTGGTGGCAGTATTTCTTCTCCGTCAGGTACAATTACGTTCGGAACTGCAAAAAATAGCTACATTACTATAAATCCAATTCCGGTATATAATAATGCAGCTGATGGTACTGCTGTTTCTGCATTAACATTTATTAGTGCAGTCCCGCAAACCGGAAGTACAAGTGGTTACTTAATAACTTTTGACATTCCTTATAGTAAATTATCAGTATTACCGGTTATCGACAGCGTATTAACCGTTGCTAATAATGGAAACACTGGGTATAACGGATCTTATCAAGTTACTAATGTAAATTCGAGTACACTTGTTTCTGTGAGTAGTGCAAGCTCTCTCAGTATAGGAATGAGTGTAACAACTACAACAGTTGGTGCATATATTCCAACTGGGGCAATTATTACTTCGATAGGAGTCAATCAATTTACAATCAGCCCAGCGGCATGGATTACTTCTGGTGCAACATTAAATGCCGCTGCGAGCAATACAATTGTTCAGACAATTACTATTAGTAACGTGGGCAGCGGATATACAGTTGCGCCGACTCTTGTTATTACTAACGGCGGATATAGTATTCAAGCAACCGCAACTTGTACTATTGTTAATGGTGTTATTAATACAGTAACTATAACAAATCCAGGTTTTGGATATACTAGTACTCCATCTGTTGTTGTATCGGGTGGTGGTGGTGGAATTAATGCAGCATTTACTGTTGTATTAAGTACAATTCCTACTGCTGTAACAACAACAAGCGCAGGAACACTTACTAACCAATTACAATTGTTGTATCTATCTGCACCAGGGGTTTATGGCACTGTATATTCAATTTCAGCAAGCGGTAATGCTATTGTTTTAAGCTCTAGTGTAGGGTTATCAGCAACTAATCCGATTATATTCACCTTTAGTGGAACATTCGGAAACCTAACTTCTGGTACAACATATTATGTATTAACTAATAATACTGCTACTGGATCTATTACTGTTAGTACATCGTCCGGAGGAGGTGCATTTACTCCGGCTGCGAGTACATTAGCAGGAGGAACAGTATACACATTCTTTGCTCCCCAATATACATATGGCACTGGTATCACATCATCAGTCGCAGCAGCACCGTCCGGAACAGGACCATATACAGTTGCATTTACTATTGCGTCGTCGTCGATAACAAATGGTGCGTATTATCATGTAACCGGTAGTTCTAATACACTATATAACGGATTCTGGCAATGTACAAGTGCAACGTCAGGAAGCGCAACAAGTATTATATTATCATATCCATTAAATCCGGGCACTTTCTCAGGCCCGGTTACTATTACTAAAGAAGTTACTAGTGGAACAAGCAATCAATACGGTATTGCAAAAGCATTTAATCTAACCAATGTGTTTACTATGAAAGCCGGCTATCCTAGCGGCGTCGGTGGACAAATTATTGTCAAAATTAGTACATGCCGAGCAACAGGACACGATTTCTGTAATATAGGTACTGGAGGATATAATACTTCTAATATTCCTACTTCTATTTACGGTAACCCAGCATTAGCGTTCCAACCATCACAACAGATATTAGAAGAAAGTGTAGGACGTTGTTTCTATGTAAGTACTGACGAAAACGGTATCTTCAAAGTAGGTAGATTCTTCCAAGTTGACCAAGGAACTGGTACTGTTACATTTAGTGCAAGTATTGCATTAAGCAACTTATCAGGATTAGGATTTAAAAGAGGAGTTGTTGTTAGTGAGTTCTCAACAGACTCTACAATGGTTAATAACGGTACTGACATTGTTCCTGTAGAATCAGCTATCAGAAGTTTCGTCGATTATAGGTTAGGATTAAATTATAGCGGTGGGCAGTCAGCGATCTTAATTGGCCCAGGATTCCTACCATTAGACGGCTCGTTAAGTATGAAGAAGTCATTTAATATGAACTTCAATAATATCTATAACGTCGCTACTCCAGTTAATACCAACGATGCTACAAATAAAACTTATGTTGATACATTAGTAGCAACATACAACGGATTATCTAAATTAATCGATGTTACATTTACTTCATTAACTGACGCAAATCAAATAGTTTACAACGGAACCAGTAGCAAATGGGTCAATACTGCTCTACCATCCGGAAATGTTAATATTACATATAGCGATTTGACTAATACATTGACTACAACTATTCAATCTAATGTAGTTGTTAATTCAATGGTGAGTTCAAGTGCTGCTATTGCTCAAAGTAAACTAAGTTTAAATTCTGCTACTACTAGAGCAAATGCAACTAATATTACTCAAGCAAACCTTGGACTAGCTAGTTTTGATTCAACGTACTTTTCGGCATCTTCGGGTTGGATTAGTTTAGTAAACGGTTCACTTAGCATTGGGAATTTAAGTGCGATCGGTAATGGTTCAATTGTTGCGAACTTTAGCGGTGGTAGTGCAAGTCCACAAGAGGTGACAGCACAAGCTGTTGTACAGAATGGACTTACTCAAGTATTCGGTGCAAGTGCAGGTATAGTTACGTACGGCGGATCATTAAACTCTACGTCTCTTACTTCGGTTACAACCACTGGGTCACCGAACAGTTTAGTTAAAACTGATAGTAACGGATATATTAATGTCGGGCAAATATCACTCAATAGTTATAAGATACTAGCAACTTCTGGTACAACTTTACAAGTATACACACCTAGCGGATACAACTTCTTAACATCGGTAGGTAGCACATTAGGAAATACAACTACATCATTTACCGGAACTCTTGATGTTACTGGCGGGACATTAAAATCAACTTCATTAACAACCGGTGCAAGTGCTACAAATGGCACAATTATCGGCAATTGGCAGGTGTTAACTTCAAGTGCAATAGATTTTTCAAATGGTACATTAAAATCAACAACATTAACTACTGGCACTGGTACTACAGTAGGTTCAGTTGTGGGTAACTGGCAAGTAGGATCAGGTAGTACATGGGACATATCAAGTGCTACATTAAAATCAACAACATTAACCACAGGGGGAACCACTACACCGGGCACTATTACTGGTGCCTGGTCTGTTAATGGATCATTATCAATTGGCGGAACTGGCAATTCCATTACTACTACAGGAATTACATCAGGTTCGCCAACTACCGCAGGCACATTAATCGGTGCTTGGGGATTAACAGGAAGTATGACCGGTATCTGGACATCAACTGGCACCTTAGATGTGACTGCTGGCACATTAAAATCATTAACATTAACTACAGGATCGTCGACCACACCGGGAACATTAACTGGGGCATGGAATGTTACAGGATCGTTAACCGGCGGGAACGTTAATGTAGGTACTTCATTAACCGTAACTAGTATTACTTCGGGGTCTAGTTCAACCGCAGGATCATTAACTGGTAATTGGTCATTAACAACTGGTAGCACATTAGATTGTACATTGGGCACGTTTAAAACTACGACTATTACAACCGGGGCTGATGCAACTCCGGGAACAATTCAAGGCACGTGGAGTTTAATAGGTGCAAGTAAATTACAAGCAACCTACGCTGACTTAGCGGAATTTTACGAAGGTGATATAGAATACACACCAGGAACAGTATTAGTATTCGGTGGGGATAAAGAAGTTACAACAACTGATATTATGAACGATACTCGAGTAGCGGGGGTAGTAACAACAGATCCTGCGTATGTAATGAATGCAGACCAAAAGGGCATCAAGGTATGTATTGCGTTGGCAGGGCGAGTTCCATGTAAGGTCGTTGGAAGAATTAAAAAAGGAGACATGTTAACAACAGGTGCTACACCGGGATTTGCTGTCAAAGCAAGCAATCCTACATTAGGTAGTATTATAGGTAAAGCGTTAGAAGATAAAGACTACGGCGAAGCCGGAGTAATTCAGATTGCCGTAGGGAGAGCATAATAATGCCGCAAAAATTAATTAATATCGGTTCTTCAGCAAATGATAAAACTGGGGACCCGTTGAGAACTGCATTTGATAAAGTAAATCAAAATTTTACCGAACTATACCGAGTTGACACAAACACAAAATATCATTTAGGTGATGATCAAATATTTGTTGATTTAGACCCAGTTAGCGGTACAGTTATTATACAAAGTCAATTTGATTCTAGTATGCCTATCTATATCAAAGGTGCTAATTGCAGCAACGGTGGAGTCGGAGGCAACGTTGTTATCGAAGCAGGCGGGGCGCCATTACCAAACACTGGAACAACTGGAAACATTGAACTGGCCGCCCAACAAACTACTATTGAATCCAATAATAATATGTGGACATTTGGCGATGATGGTACATTAACATTACCAAATGATACTAAAATTATTCCTGTTGCATTTGACGGCATTCACTTTAATGTGAACGAAAATATTTGGAACTTTGACGCAAATGGTGTACTAAACTTCCCCAATAACAACGGACAGATAGGACAACTAGAAAGTCCATATACAGGATTAGAGTTTCGTACTGGGTCAGGCGCCGACTGGATTGGCATCAGTTACGGTGAGATCAACGACAATAATACTAGCTACTTTTACTTTGACAAAGACGGTAATGATTACTTAACTGCTAATCATCAAGCACATTTACAGATTAAAAATCCTGCACACGACGGGCATGTTGAATGGTTATTTGATTCCAATGGTAATTTAACATTACCGACTAACGGTGATATACAATTTACTAACGGTACAATTAGTACAGTAGATGGCGGACTAACTGCTCGTGCTTACGAAGGTAGTTTTAAGATTACAGTAGACGAGCATGGTCCGGTAACTGTACCAACAATATCCTGGGAGTTTGATATAGGTGGTACTTTAACATTACCGTCTACAAATATAATAACAGCGGCTTTGAGTACTGTTGGCACCATAATATCAGGCATTGAAACTTGGGATTATCATAACTCATCTGGTGATCCATATGCTTGGATTACGGTCGGCGGTAATGCCCCAGTGTTTCAATCACTATACAATCGAGGCGATGAGATTATTGGATGGAGTTTTTATTCGACTTTTGACCCTGGTAATGTTGTAACTATTACATCTCGTGATGCAGGTGGGCCATCATTGACTTTTAGTGGTGATCTAGGGGCGGCCCCGTATACAGCATATTCACCGGACTATATATCAGTTGTCGGTCATCCGGTTGTTATACAAACTAATGGTCCACAATTTCAAGCTAACTGGACTTTTGGCACAACTGGTACATTAACATTACCAAACGGTGCTTCTATTGGAAGTAGCGACTCGTTATTAGGCATCCCGTTGACCACAGCCCGTGGCACGGTATTGTTTGGCAATACTCCTGAACAATGTGAGCCCCCTACTGCTGATTCGCATTTCCACATAATGAAATCTGATCCTACAAATGTTGATTTATTCTTTGGTGACGACTTCAACTATGTTAAATTGCCTAGCAATAATGGTGTAATAATCAACACTTTTGATTTTGTCAATCCGCCACAGCAATGGCAGTTTGGCACAGACGGTAACCTGACAATGCCACTTGAAACCAAACTAAATTCAGGAGGTGTTGGTGTAGCTAACAGCGCAGAGATTGGTACAACAGTTGTATTTGATGGTCCAGATATTGTTGATAGTGAAATCTTCATGGGCTCAGGCTACGGTGAATTCCGTAGCATCTACAACAAAACCAGTCCACTTGACTCAGGTCTAGTCTATGCTGGGGTAGAAGGATTTAACTACACCCAACTTGGCAACGTCAACTTTGCTGGTATGGTCAGTCAGACTCCTAACATTGACAGCATGTATAGTGTTGGGCTAAATGAAGACAGACAGATTGTCATTGGATTTACACAAAACGAGCAGACACAAGCATCAACGGATTGGAGTGTTACAGTAGGAACTCTTAACACCGACATGACTGTTAATGGTTTGTTTGCTAATACTACTACTACTGTGATTGGATCAGGACTCTCATCTTGGCAGTTTGGTGGTGATGGTAATTTAACACTGCCAGCAGGTGGAGACATTAAAGATAGTACAGGCACAAGTGTACTAGGTGGAGGTGGTGGAAGCACATTGGTCAATGGTTCAAAAACTGT
>JGI24890J29729_1000366_pt1 | contig 30620 bp, 40 predicted proteins | sample FreactcultureFD7_FD_29729 | JGI IMG/M metagenome (IMG submission 29729)
GTTCAAGCGAATATTCACCTTCTTTTAATGCTGCTTCAACGGTAGGCTTGCTTGGTTTTTCCGGCTTGGTGGGTTCCGGTTCGTTAACGTTGAAGGAGTTCTTTTTGTTAGTCAACAACGCTTTAAGTTCTGGGAACTCTGTAAACTTAGATTTCAATTCACCATATAACTTTACAACCGCTTCTTTTGAATCGCAACTTTCAATACGTTCAACGTCTGTTTGATTACTGCCATTTTTAGACAATTCAATTTCACGGTTTGAAAATTCTTGGCGTATATCTTCACTTAATTCACCGTATTGGTCACTAAGTTCTTTAAAATACTTTTCAAGGTCTTCTTTACTGCCGATAATTTCTATTGTGTTTATAACTAAATCTGTGTCAATTGATGGCTCATCAACAGAAATAGATTCTTCTTCAAGTTGTTGCGATTCGTTAAGTTGAAGTGTTGCAAGTGTCATATCTTCAACTTCTTGCGATTCTTCGACAACTTTAAGTCCTGTCATTATTGAAACTTCTAAAAGTGAATCGCTAATAGGAGTTGGTGCTGGTATTTCTTCAATCGAAACAAAAGAAACTATGGATGCGGTAGTTAATTCTTCAACCGGAACTTCTACTATTCCGTTTATTCTATTATACTCTTTTTTTGCATATTCATTCAACCATTTCCTAGCCACTTTAACCATTTCAATACCGTAGTTATACATTTCGGCACTAAAAGTAATGGTAGGAAATTTATATACACGTTCGGCTAGTGGTAAATGGTCGAAGTTGCATTTTTTCATAAATTCTGAAACTGCGGTCTGGTACTCTTGGCTATCTTCCATATTAGAACCGTAATTCCAAAGCATACGTTTTAATTCATCTGCTATAAGATTTTCCGGCATATTCATAAGCGTATTGGCTATAACGAATTCACCAACACCCCACAAACCCATGTATCCACATCCTTGCCATTCGTATATGCGATTCATTTTTTCAACCGTCTTCTTTTGGAATGTAAACCTATCCCAACAGGCCTTGTTGTCTATAACCAGTTTGTTCTGATGAATAATATCACATTCGCCGCTTATGTATTCGTTTTCAAGACGTTCCGTGTTTTTGACATAGAATTCTCCGTCAACATCCGAAAGAAGTTCAATAGCTGCATCTTCAACAGCAAGACCTTTTTCGAAATATTTGGAATGAATGTCTTTTTTGATTCCATCACGAACGCAGCAATATATTTCAATAAGATAAGAAATAGCCGTTTGTGAAAGTTGCGGAACTACTGGTTCATCCTTTTTAATAGATAGTTCACCACGTTCAACTTCAAGTTCCGCTAGTTTCGTGCAAAGATTCTGGTACGTTTTTAATTTACGCCTATCTTCCGGTGTGTCTTGTATCTTTTTGTTTGTTTCTTCTATCGAAGCAAGACATTTTTCATAGTCTTTCTTAAATGGGGAAACTAAAGATTTTAAGTCACCCATAAGATTACCCCATGATGAACAACGGAATTTGTAGTTAGAGAAATCGAGTGGAGCGTTAAGTTGCTGTATCATAAATTAAGAAAGTTTTTTAGTTTCTACTTTAAGAAAGTCGTTAGTGTATGGTGTGTTTTTATGATTGTCTGCCAATGATGCAATAAATTTGTTGCATAATTCACCTTCTTTAAATATAAGACAACCGGATTGATACTTTGATGTGAATGTTATTTGTATCATCTTTATAGATTTGATTCGCAGCACAAAATCCCACGTTTTATGGTGGGTTATTTCATGCATTAGATTGTGCCAGTTATAATCATACACCAATTCAATCCTAACTAATTACTTATCCTTCAACTGTTCTTTAAGATGATTATACATATCCAAATTGAAAACTTGCATGTTTTCAAGTTTGAAACCTTTACAAACTTCACCAACTTTAGTTTCCAAGTCGGAAAGCGTTGTTGCCTTTTGTATATGTTTGTCGAATCTTTCTTGTTGTTGTTTAGATACGTTTACGGTTACTGGTAAACTTGCGGTTGTGGTATCTTTAACTTCTTGCGCATAACCACCATCAACAGTGTTTTCTTGTTCGCCGTCACCAACTTCCATTCCGGTAATATGTTCGATAAGCCACGCCTTAGCTTTTCTTTCAGCCTTACCACGAATAGCGTCTTCGGTTGTTACCCCTTTATAAACTTTAATAGGGAATACAATTATTTTCTTTTCTGCTTTCCCATCTCTAACCCACTCTATCGTAGTAGTGATAGTTGTTATCCCATCAATTTCTTTTGACAATGAATAGGAAATGTCTGGGTGAACACCAAGTCGATTTTTAAGAATGTGACTAACGCCATTCTTGGTAATATAACAATTACCGCCAAGAATGTTAAATTGGTTATCGGTAGGTTCTACACCTTTAAGCGTTGCGGAAACTAAGGCCGAAAGAACGGTTTCTTCGGGATATACTTCACCTTTTTTGCAATCGGTTTTAAATCCGAACTGTTCTCCTTGAAGTGACATTACATCCTTTACGAATTCTTTATCTTTTTTGAATTCTTCTTTTATAAGTGATACCACTTTTGTTTTCGCTTTAAGCAAAGCGAATCCGGTTAGGCCGGAATTAAGAAGTTGCGAAACCGCTGTGTCAATTTTTTTTGCGCTTTCTATTTCGGTTTTGGATACTAATGTAAGTTCTTGTGACATATTAAAGGTTTGTTTTTGCAGCTCCAATTCCCGCCTAGTCTAGCTAGAGCGGGTTGAAGCCGTTAGGACGATACGCCTAATTCGTTAGAACGGAAGGTCGTCACCTTCCGGTTGCGGTATTTCTTCCACCTTTGTTTCCGGTTTCGGTTCCGGTTTTGCTGTACGTGTTGGATTAGCAACCGCCAACGGGTCAATTTTGTAAATGTTCAAATTCGTGAAGCACGTTTTTGAATCTGGGTTTCCATAGTAAGATTCACCGTTTACTACAATTTTCTTTTCGGAATCTTTCAAAGTTCCACGCAAAGAAAAGTAAACGTTGATTGTATCACCAGGCGAAAGGTTCAAAGATTCAACAAGGTCGCAGGCGTTTCCGGTAAGCTGGAAACTAACATTGTTTTTGTATTCTTCGCCATTTACAAATGATGTTACGCAAAGTATAAGTTCACGCACAAAAAAGTTCTTTCCGGCAGTGGTCGATTTGTCAACCTTGGGATTGAACGCAACAATATCGCCTTCCATCATAAAAGGCTTGTTATCATATTTCTTTTCGGCTTGCTTTATTTGTTGCCGCAATGTCACTAATTCTTGTTCCGGTGTCATAATTTTACGTTTGATTTTTAGTTAAGAAAGGACAAAGATAATACCCCAAAACGACATTTCCTAATATTTATAAATATTTTTTTTAGAATTTGGAAATTCAATTTATAGTAGTATATTTGCCTTTCAATCGGCTAAACAATGGACAATAACAATATAGAATCAAGAACCCCGCAACAAGAATTTTCTTTTTATTTGCCTTGGTTTCAAGATAATATAAAAGGAAAAGACGTTACTATACTTTCTGAAAAAATAGGATGTTCCGTAGCTTCAATGTATAATTATCTTGGCGGCAACGTGCCGGATACTAGCAAATGCAAGTATATAGTAGAAGAAGCAATTAAATTGTTGAACGACAAAGGATTATTTTTTATAAATACTGAATTATGAAAACTTTTACTTGGTATATTTATCAAATTTTAATTAACGACAAAGTTGTTTATATAGGTAAAACAACAAATATATTAAATAGAATTGGTCAACATTTATCATGTTTTAAAAAACCAAATTTTTATTTTCAAATTTTTATAAATCAACATATAAATAAAGGAATTTATCCAAAATTTGAAATTGTTTTCATTACAAAAAACGGAGCAGACGCGCATTGTAAAGAATTTCAATTGATAAAAGAATCAACCACTTCTTTAAATGGAAGATTCAAAAAAATGTATAGCAATAAAGATGATGATTTCTTTAAATTCTATATAATTAAAAAATCTTTACAATATAAAGAATTTTGTAAAAAATCAAAAAAAGATATAGAAATTCAACTTTCTTCTTTACTTGAAAAACTGTAGTTGTAATGAAAAAAATAACCTTAAGCATATCCAAACTTCGTGAATTCATAGTTTTTGCTGATAAAATTGAATCCGCAAAAAATATTGACATGCTTTCTACTAAGGATTATATTAAGCTTGAAATTGTAATGGAAGAAGTAATGTTGACTAAGCACAACGTTTACGCTTTCGTTAAACATTCATTCACACAAGCAGACCAGGACGATTTGGACGGTTTATTGATTAACGAAAAAATATTCTTTGATTACATTAAAACTTGTCCAGAATCATCAAAAAGTCTATATATACAGTACGAACAAAAGGAAAATTCAATGTTCGTTTCCATTTCCGACAATGAAAAAATGAAAAACAAACAATCGTTTAACTATTCTACTGAAATGGTTAAGATTGAAAACTTTCCAAATACGGACGTACAAACCGGAGGTGTTCAAAAAACCAGAATCTTACAAGACGTAATTTCATCAATAAACATTGCAAAAGGGTTTATTTCAAAAGACAATGGCGCTGGTTCATTATTCTGCGCATTATATATCATCAACGACTGCATTTATGCTTCCGATAGATTTACTTTCTATTACAAAAAACTTATTTCCGCTAAATCGTTACCGTTTATAGCAATTACCACCGAACAAATACGAATACTAAACAACGATTTGAATTTCATAGATTATTGTGTTACGCCAACGCACAACTTATATTACAAAGGAAACACCATATTTGGATATAGGCAAGAAGAAGGAATGAACGGTTACGACTATACACAATTCTTTGAAAAGTCACCACAGGATTACATAAAGGTTAGGGTTGATGATTTGATGTTGTTTTGCAATCGTTCAAAAAATCTTTCTTCTTTGGGTGATTTGCATTTCATACCAAGTAGATGTACGGTTGAAGGAAATGAGGCTATATTCAAATACATCGACACTGACTATGGTAATGAAAACATAAATGAAGTTGCAATACTTTCTAGTGGTGGTATCATGCAACCGTTTTCTTTGAATCATTCGCTTTGGTACGAATTGCTTAAGCCATTGCCGTACAAAGAAATAATTATCAATCACAATCCGAAAATGCCATTTATATCAATAACGTCTACCGAAGATAAGGAATTTTATTGTGTGGTATCAAAGGTTAACTTATGATACAAACCTACCAGAACGACCTAGAAATATTACTAAAAGGCGAAGGTTTTATGCGCCTCATTCTTGCTAGTATTATTGACGAAGCACAACCGATACTTGAAAAAGGTATTGATTCCGCTAGGGTTTGTATTGTTTCAAAGTATAGTGAAAATGAAATTGGTAAACGGTTATGCATTGACGCTAACTGGGAAAGATATTCTGACGAACGTTTAATAATACGTATAAACGAAGTAATTTCATTCGAAGAAATTGACGGTATGCCGGATTGCGTATTGGATAAGTATAACGAAATTAAAAAAGCATATGAAAGCGGTGAATTTAGCGAGTGTTTTGATTCAATAGGAGGGCTTCGGTTATGATTACTTTCTTCGATTTAGAGACTACCGGAACATCAACAACCAAAGATAGAATTGTATCGTTTAGTGCGATACAAACCGATAATAATTTTGTTAAAGTCGAAGGTTCTGAAAAATCACTTTTGTTTAATCCTGGTACTGGAATACTAATACCAAAAGAAGCTTCCGATGTGCATGGGATTACAAATGAAATGGTTGCCGGAAAACCTACTTTTAAACAATATGCACCGAAGATTTTGGCGTATATGTATCTATCTGATTATCTTGGCGGATACAATATTTCGAAGTTTGACATTCCATTACTATTTGAAGAATTTTTTCGTTCGGACGGTATAATTTTTGACATAGAACGTTTTAAAATACTTGACGGTTGTCAAGTGTTTCATAAAAAAGAACCAAGGGATTTAACGGCGGCTGTGAAATTTTACACAGGAAAAAAACTTGAAGGAGCGCATAATTCCGACAATGATACAATTGCTTCTTTAGATGTATTAGAGGGTCAAATGTTCATGTACGATATGTCGATTGAAGATTTGGTAGAATACAGCAAACAGAAAGGAGAATTTGTAGACTTCGATAGAAAAATAAAACGCAGGGAATCAGACGGTGTGTTTATTTGGGGTGATTTTGGAAAGAATAAAGGTCGTCCGATAAAAGAAGACTTATCATACTGCGATTGGTTTCTTGGTGCGGATTTTTCTTCACATAGTAAAATTATTTTAAGGCAAATTATAACTAATAAAATTATATAGAATGAAAACGAAAACAATTGAAAAAATAATTTCAAAAAAGTTTAACGAATTTTTATCTTCAATAAAAGATGAAAACGTTAAATTGTTAGTTAAGAAAAATACTATCATTACTGGTGGTTGTATTTCTTCAATGTTTTTAAACGAAAAAGTAAATGATTATGATTTATATTTTACAAATTATGAAACAACATTAGCAGTTGCTAAATATTATCTTAACGTATTTAACGAAAAAAATAAAACAAGTGGTTATGTTTTAGATTGGGATAAACATAATAAAGAACAAAACCAATTTAAAGTGCCGGATTTGGTAGAAGAATTTAGGGTTAAAATAATGTTTGATTCTATGGGTTCGGCTAAAGAAGTTGGATTACAAGATGAATCGGAAATACATGAACTTGGAGATACAATTGAAGTTAAAGATGACGAAGGTGAAAAATACAGACCTATTTATATTTCATCAAATGCGATTACTCTTTCTTCACAAATACAAATAATAGTACGTTTTTATGGTGAAGCAAATGAAATTCACGATAATTATGATTTTTCACATTGTACTAATTATTGGTTGTCTGAAAAAGAAAAACTTTACATAAACCAAAAAGCTTTGGAATGTATTTTAACAAAGGAACTTTTTTATATTGGAAGCAAATACCCGCTTGCTTCCATTATAAGAATTCGTAAATTTGTTAAACGTGGTTGGCAAATAAACGCAGGGCAAATAGTAAAAATGGCTTTACAATTAAATACATTTAATTTACTTGACCCTAAAGTGCTTGAAGAACAATTAACTGGTGTTGACTTGTCATACTTTGCGCAATTAATAGAAGCAATACAAAATGCTAGTCCAGAAAAACTTAACTATCTTTATATATCAGAAATAATAGACCGTATATTCTAAATCAAACATAATATAGTTTATGCATAAACACATCAATAACTTCAGAAAATTACTTATCGCATTAAATGACAAAAATCTTGTATTATGCGGTACTTTAGCATTGAAAATTCACGGATTAAAAATGCATAGGGAATCCGGCGATTTAGATGTTGCCATATATAAACCTACCGATAAACAAATGTCTATACTTAGAAATTTATCTATGTTACAGACAAGAGAAGACGGCTTTCAAGAAGGACACGATAAAATACAGGACGAAGACTACCCAATTGATAATATAATTTTGAAGTTTCAAAAAAGTGGATACAAAATTGATATTCATTTAACAAAAGATGAACTTCCAAAAAATGTAGAGTTTCTTTACTATGAATTTAATACAAATGGTATTCATCATATACCTATGACTTTCTTTTTTAAAGTACAAAACATAGCTTTAAATATAGAAGCTAAGAATTCTTACGCAATAAGAAATCAAGACGGATTGCGTTTGTATCGTAGGATAAAAGACGCAAAAGATTTCCAAGACCTAAAAAATTCTAACTTCAACCTTGACTAGTGATAGCCACCACCAAAGCAAACATAATAAACAAATACCGTGAACCAATTAAGGTATCCACGTACTACTTACATAAGTCAGGTAAGTATATGGTTGAAGAAGTTTCAACGGAACCAGTTTATTATTGCAAGATAGGTGACGAAGTTGGATTGATTTCCAGAAATTTTTCAATTGGCGGATGGTTTTACGTTGTGATAAATAAAAAAGATGAAACGTTTTTAATAGATGAAAAAGATATAGATTGCGATTTTCATTTTTTACCACAATCCGTTACTGAAAAAATACCAAATTATAGAATGAATACGCATAAGTTTACCGATTTCCAAGAATTTAACTTTTTCTAAAAATTAACCTTTCGGTGTAGGTCAACCGAATATTTTTTATGAACAATACAAATTATGATGTAGAATTAAGAATACAAACTAAATTAGCAATAAAATGGTCTGTTTTGGGGCTATTAATTATTGTTGTTTTAGCTTGTACTTGTATGATTGGCTGTCCTTCATACAAAGTTTACACCTCTAAAAAAGAAGGTGAAGCTATTTTAGCACATGCTCAATCATCAAGAGAGGTTGCGGTTGCCGAAGCAAAAGCAAAAATGGAAAGTTCTGCTTTGCTTGCACAAGCAGATACTATAAGAGCGCATGGCGTAGCAAGGTCTAATGTTATAATAGGTCAATCTCTTAGTGACGCTTATCTTCATTGGTATTGGCTTGATAATATAGATAAAAATCCAAATGCTGTTATTTATGTTCCAACAGAAGCAAATATGCCAATAATGGAAGCTGGAAAAAGAATTGATATAAAACAAAAATAATCACCCTTATGGTAAACTTCATTGTTCGATTCAATGAAGGGTGCAACTATATACAATGGCTAAGAAACACCAAGGAGTAACTACAGATATTTTCAACCAAGGAGTGATACAAGACGAACTTCTTAGAGACCGTTTTATAGAACCGCCATTTTCCGTATTGGATACAAAACAAGGTGGTTGGCAACGAAGGAAAAAACTTTGGAAAGCCAAGGGTTTAAAATCGGAAGTAGGACGTACCGCAACAACATTCAACATCAAGGAATGGGCTGATGACAAGACCGAATCAAAATCAACACCAATAGATATTTCAATATTTGACCCAGCGTTATGCGAAGTTATATATCATTGGTTTTGCGAAAAAGGTGATTCAATACTTGACCCTTTCGCAGGTGGTTCTGTAAGGGGTATTGTTGCAAACTACTTAGGTTTTAAATATACCGGAATAGATATTAGACAAGAACAAATAGATAGTAACTATATCCAAGGTGGTGAAATTATACCTTCAGCGGTTCCAAATTGGATGTGCGGTGATAGTAATGAAGTTCTTGATTCAATATCAGAATCTTTCGACCTTGTTTTTTCATGTCCACCATATGCAGACCTTGAAGTTTATTCGGATTTACAAGGTGATATAAGCAACATGAAATATGAGGATTTCTTAGAAAGTTACGAATCTATAATAGAAAAAAGCTGTAGACTTCTAAAAACTGGCGGTCACGCTATATTCGTAGTTGGTGAAATTCGTGACAAGGATGGATATTATGTTGGTTTTGTACCGGATACAATACGTGCATTTGAAAAGGCCGGAATGAAATTCTACAACGAAGGTATTCTTTTACAAGCCATTGCAACGGCTTCAATTCGTGCGGAAGGTAATATGAAGTATAAAAAGTTGGTAAAGGTTCATCAAAATATACTTGGGTTTTATAAGCCTACGGGGAACGAAAAAGAAGATAGACAGAAAAAAACTTCATTCATAACAAACGATATTTGGTGAAAACACTTCTGGTTATTTCCAACAACTTAGACGATGCAATTGACAAAGCAATTGCAATAGGGGTTTGTTTTTATAATAGAAACGAAATAAAAAACCGTGTAACAGAAAGAACAAACTTAACAAAAGAAACTAAGTGTGTTATATTTCATTGTATGGGAATGGAGGGACTTAAGTTATTAGCAAATAAACACGATGACAAATATACTAGGATTGTTGTTGGAACATTTAAGTTACCGCCGGAAGAAGAAAGAAAACAATGGTTAACAAGGGGGTTTGTTATTATTAATTTACGTGAAGACTTTATAAGTAAAATACTATGGTAGATTTCGAATTCGGTCTTGATAGCTTTTATTCCGGTTGGAAGCCAGTTTGCAAAGAAGTAATATTGGAACACAACCAAAATATTAAACAAGCCGAATACTTCAATTCGTTTATATATCAACAATATAATGGAATGAAGTATAAATCGCTTGATGACGGTGAAATAGCCGTTATTCGTCTTGTTCCTATCATGGGTAACTATAACGCTATTCGTTATTGTGGTGGGTACGGTTCAAAAAGTTCATCTACGTTATCATATAACGGATTCACGCTTAGGGGTTCAGACATAACCGAAGGAGGAAAACCCGATGATTTCGGTAGTGAATTTGTTTATGATGCAAACGAACTTATTATGATGCATGGTAAGAAGTTTGAAAGAATAAGAAACACAATAAACACAAGAAAATACAATAATGAATTTTCTTTATTATTTGAAGAAAAAGATATTTTATTAGTTATAAACGAATGGTCTAAAGCTACAAATTCAAAACATCAAATAAAACTTTTTGAATTCATAAAGAAAAATAAAGAACTTTGTAATTTTTTAACTGTATATACTCCTGAAAAAGAAATAATTGGAATATCTATCGTTGAAAAAATAAACGAAACTAACGGAGTTATAATACAGCAACTTATAAACCCATTGATTAAAGATAAAATAAAAGAACCAAACATATTGATTCATTTTTATAATTGTCTACATCATAGTGGTATGAAGCTAAACATTGGCGGCGCAAGAAACGAACAGATACGTGTTGCCAAGTCTAAGCTTCAACCGTCACTAATGCTTCCAATATACAGGAAAATATCAACTACGAAAAAACTATCTAAAACGGAATACGAACTATTAAAACATGGGTAAGATAGGATTAGAAATACCTAAAACAATATTAGAACCTTTTCAATCTAGGGCTAAACAAGAAACATACGACCTAATAAAAAATGGTTGCAAACGTATCTGCTTTGTACTGCCAGGCGGAGGCGGGAAAACTGTTATGATGTCTGAATTTACTTATGACCTTATAAACGACCTAGAGGTTTTCTATCAATCCATTAATCCGCAATATAGGGATGTTGCCGTACTTGTTCACCGCCAAGAATTACTTGACCACTACCGGAATGAATTAAATGATGGATACGGTTTGTTTTCACATAGGATTGACGCAGAAACAAAAAATATACCACAAGGGGTAAGGTCTTTTGCTTGTATGGTTGAAACGTTTGATAGAAGAAGTAACGACCCATCATTTTTAAGCAATTTCAAAAACGTAGGGTTGCTTTTAACAGATGAAGCACATCTTAACCATTTCAAAAAAGTATTTAAACATTTTCCGAAAGAACGTATATCTATTGGTTTCACCGCTACGCCAATTAGTGCGGTTAAGTCAGACCCGCTTATAAATCACTATGATGAAATTGTAGTTGGTGCAACAATACAAGAACTAATTGAACTTAACGAAAGAAAACCAAATAGGGGTATAGTAACTTGTCAAGGTTTCGATTATAACCTTGGAGATGTAGACCTTTCAAAAGTTCGTAAGTCAAAAGGTGATTATGCTGAATCGGAACTTTCAACAATATTTTCAGCGGATAGACAGATAGACAATACAATAGATGCATACGAAAAGTTTTGCGTTCCTAGGGGTCTTAAAACTTTGATATTCAATTGTGATGTTGAGCATTCGGTTAAGATGCACGAAGCCTTATTAAAAAGGGGTCATGTATCGCAACATATTCATACCGGAAAGGTCAATACGGATAAGGTAGATGCGAAGTATAACTATAATGGTGGTAAGGCGCATCGAGAGTTCCTATTAGGGCGGGGTTCTAAGAAAGGTTGGGCGGATACCTACAACGGCGGGGCTTGCGCCATAAACAATGTAGGAATAGCCACCATTGGAACGGATATAAAAAGCATACAATGTGTTATAATCAATCGTTCTACCGATTCATTTACTTATTTTTGGCAAATGGTTTATAGGGGTGATAGGGCTTTTGTTTGGCCAGATGGTTCGATAAAAACACACTTCTATTTATTGGACATGGGAAACAATATATTGTTCTCGGACGGTTCAATTCATCATGGAAGATTTGAAACCCCTATTGATTGGAAGTTTATTTTTCATAATCCTAATCTTCCCAGACCAGGAGTAGGTGCAATAAAAAGTTGTCCAGAATGTGGTGCAATAAATCCGGCTAGTGCGTCATGTTGTTCGGCGTTAGTAGATGATTGGATAAGTGGTGAAGAAGTTGAATGTGGTTATTTGTTCCCAACCAACGATAATGAACTGGTTGTAGATGACCTTTCAATACGTGAAATGGTAAAGATTGATAATTTCTTAAAAGATTCAATAGACATTAGGGAAAACATAAAGTATTTCATTGAAAAAGAAGGCCGTCCGGCGGCAAGGGTATTTTACGAAACAATAAAGCAAGTTTGTAACATATACAAGAAACAATTAACAAACGGTGGATTCTTTTATATGATAGGACAAAAAGAATTCGAACTTCTTGCTAATGTATGTGTTGCAAAGGCTAAAGAATTTTTCCATGAAATGAAGATAGGTCACTACATGAATTACAAACTTACTATAAAGAAAGAACTGTGGTATTATCTACCAACGATAGGATTTGTATTTAATGGTATTACCGTGGACATAAAAGAAATTGAAGAAAAACTTTCACGAACATATTTAAAACTCACGTAGACAATGACAAACATAGAAATACTAGGCGAAAAGAACATAAAAATACCGGAAGGTTATCGTAAGCTTGAAGAGCAAGAAACGGTAAGAATAGATGATATGATTTGTCATGTAACCGGAAAACATCTTGAAGTTTCTTGGTTAAAACCGGAAACTATAAGTGAAGTTGGAAAGCAAAGAAAATACTCGGGTCAACTTATAATCCGTAAAATTATGAACTGATGACAAAAGAAAGTATATACGAACTTCAAAAAATAGATTGCAATTGTAATAATTGCAAGTTTATGGAACGGGATTTAAGTAAGCCGCCAACAAAGGGGCGAGCGGCAAAGATTAACTACGGTCATTGTAAAAAGTTCGACAAACCAGTAACATTCATTCCATCAATTTGTCAGTTAGATACTCAGGAATGTTTTGAACATAGAAAATAAAAGTAATATAATGACAAAAGCTGAAGAAATACTCAAAAGACATATAAACCGACTTAACTCAATTAACCCAAAAGAATATGATGATTTCGAAACAATATCATATTGTCAACCGGATATAATAATTGAAATGCTTAATGCAATGGAAAGATATGCGGAATACAAAATGTTAGAAAAAACAAAAAAGCCAACCAAATAAAATTCGGAAGGCTTTTTCTGTTTTATGCAAATCAACTAAAGTACAGAATCACTTGGAAGAACGGTTGAAACTTCAATAGGCAAAAAGTTTTGCTGTATAGCATCAACCGCTTCGTCAATTGAAATCTTTCCGTCTTTAACATATACAAGTATTTCTGCTGCAATGTGATGTATCGCACCGTCAAAAAGTGTCTTGTCATCCGCAATAAGTTGCAATTTTGGCGCAACGCGATTAAGGATGGTTACAACACCATTCACATAAGATGTAGCACCAAAATACGCCAATGCCATTTGTACAAGTGGATTTTTTGTATCGGCCGCTATTATCGGTTCCCATTTAGCACCTTTAGCACATAATTCGCAAAACTTGTCAATCAAGATTGTAATATTATGTTCGGCACTTCCAACTATTCCTTCGATTTTTTGTTCGATGGAATCCATGTCTTTTTTTAATTGTGCCAAAATCTGGCGTGGATTTAGTTTCATTTTGTTTGATTTATGATGTTAATTTATTATAAAATTCATTAGTATATTGTATCCTTTCTTGCAATCCAAGGATTCCGCCATTTACCTTACGGCAAACAAGTTCGCAAATTGTATTAGAAATACCCTTGTCGCATATTTCAAAAATTCCTTTATTTTTAAAATATAAAACAGAAGAATCTAATCCAATTCCAATCATATCTGGATTATTTATATAATCTCTTCCTGTATCATGTGAAAGCTGTTGATAATTTACCTTTCCGGTAATTTGTACGCATCCCCTTCCACGATAAAGCCAACCTTCTCCCGATTCTTCCGAACCATTACCCATTCGATTAGAATAGATTCTATTTGCTATTTTTTGCGGATTATGTGCGTAATTATTAGCATCTTCTATTCCATTGAAGTGAATTGGAAATATAGCTATTAATCTCGATGCTGAATAATTCAAATCTTCAACAAACTTAGTAAATCCTACAGATTCTTCTTTACATTCACCAAGCAAATGACAAAGGCGAAATTCATTGTTTACACCTAAAGAATACAATATTGGACTAAGTTGTCCATCGTTATCTTTATCGTTAATTTCATTCCAAATATTTTCTGGAAGAATTTCAATTAAGCGAACTATATTCATAATCCTTTTATAATTTGTATTGATGAAATACTGTCTATTTTAACATCTGGACAATCACTCGATATATCCTGTTTGGTTACAATAGTTCCGGCTAAAAAAGAACGCAATCTAAAATGTGTTAAGTCATCAAAGTTACGTTTCTTCTTCCAATATATAGTTCCGGCAATATGTATATTTGTTTCTTCAATAAGCGTCAACGACTTTAAATCTTTAGAAACTTTTATAGTTCCATGTGAACATCCTGAATTAATTGGAAATATTAGATTTTCACCAACCAAAACAATTGAATCTTTTACTTCAGCTTTAAATGAAAGTACATTAGAAATATGTTCATCATTTTTAAGATTAAGTTGATTTTCACGTTGTTTTATTTCCGGTTTATAGAACGTATATACTTGTCTTTTCGTTCCGCTCGCAACCGTCTTTTCGGAATGTGACACACCTTTTATAATGGAATGAATAGTTGTATCGTTGTTCTTTATTTCACCAATAGTTTTTATTTGTTGAGCATCTTGTTTTATCAAGAATTCGGATTTGCTTTTACTTATTTTTTTATGGTTACAAGTCCATAAGAAATAACTAAGTGTTCCACAAATAGAAAGTACGATTAAAGCAGATAATAGTTTTTTCATTTTTAAGATGGTTTTTGTGTAGTTTCAATCCATGAAGAACCATTGAAGTAATAGTTTTTTCCATCCGAAGTATTTACATATGCATCCCCTACTTTAGAATTTACGTGGTCTGGAACTTTTACTGAAAACGAACCAAGCCAATTTAATTTTTTAGGTTCAAATACTGTTTTTAAATCTACAACATCTGAATCTTTGTTTGGCGGTGTAGCTGCAATAGCATCTGATATATTTTGTTGCGCTTGCGCTATCGTGGCATCTTTCTTTTGGCTACCTTCGGTGCTACCATAAAGATAAGAATACGCATCTTTGATACATACACCAAGTATGACACCCAAAATAACGTTAGCCATTTCGCGGTTTTCTGTTGGTATCTTACAGAATGTTAATGATAAAATGTATATAGCGGCAAATATAAATCCACCTACTAAAAATCCAAACTTCTTACTTGGTTGTATGTTTTCCATATTTATTTATTTAAGGTTGACGAACTTGAATTGTATCATTTTTGTAAGCTCTTTCTTGATTCTTTTGATTTTGATTTTGAAATCTATTAGAAAGAATAAATTCATTTCTTAATTCTTTTATTGATGCATAAAAATTACTCATCATCTGTATATGTGTGGAATCTTCAATTCTTTTATTGTTAGATACAATATTAGGAATGTTGCTTAATGTAATAAATATCTGCCTACCAGATTCTATCTTAGCACCTACATATATTAAAGATAAACATATCGCTGCTCCAGCAACTATGATAGAATATGTAATATACCAACTACTTTTTTTATTTTTACCATCCTTATCTTTAGCCAAGTCGTTAAACCTTTCCTGCATTTCATCAAAGAAGGCTTTTTTTAAATCTTCGTCCATGCTTATAACAATTTTACTTTTATAACAATGTTGTTTCGGTATGGTTCGGAGTGATAATCACTGACAAGATAAGACTTGGCAATCTGAGGATACCGTTGTTGGGCGTCGTCATAACCGGTAAAGGGGAATGCTGCTTCAATCCTCTCGACGAACTCAAGATTGCCATCTTCGGTAAAATTTACGTAGCCTATATTGTTAGCCATGTTAAGGTTTTATAATTTCAGAATCATTTATGTAAATAAATTGGCAACGGGTACTATCAGGATTGCCGACATAGAATAGCATCATATTGTATGCCATGATGCTATCTCCCCATTTTGCAGAAATAAGTATGTCTCCATTCGTGCGCTTCATTGGTTTCATAACCCAACCTTTCTGAATCAGAAAGAAGGAAATTAGGTAAAGCGATATTTTTATATAATAGTTCATTGTTTAATTATGCCATGCCGAAAAACCACTAGGTATAGAATGAGCGAATGCTGTTGCACCATAATTAATAGTTGTTCCCGCTGTTGAATAATGACTAACACAGGGAGCCCATGCCCCAGAAAGCACACTGCCGCCGTTCGTAGGGTTAGCGCCTGTGGAAGGGTTAGCGATTGGACTGATTCCTATCCATGTTCCTGATGCGTCAGATACCCAAAAGTTTCCGGTAGTAGCGTCGAAAGCTAATCCTATGACGCTACCGGCTACATTACTACCTGTTCCGTAGTTTCGCAGGTTACTTCCACCGTTCCATATATAGCCACCGAGCCAACCCCATCCGGCAGCATCTTGACCGCAAAATATATTTAGACCTGCGGTGTTTTTTGCAAGTCCGTAAGCGTCAAACCCAGCCCACGTAGTAAGCGTAAATTCACAGTACCATTTACCACCGCCGCCACCAACGGTTTTATATGCTCCCGTATTGGTGGTCAGGACACAAGCCGACCCGCTACTATTTGTAGCCGTAAGATTGCCACCTGATAATGTTTCATTCGTTCCTTTCTTTGCAGGGTCTAGTGTTGGGTATGTGACAGGCGTGGAAACGCCAGTCCCTAATGGCAACGGGTGTCCACGCCGCCTGTCTGCGAAAATGCTTTTCGGTATCAGCAATCCTGATGCTAAAGCAATTGAATTTTTTATGAAGTCGTTTCTATCCATTAGTAACTTTGGAATCCAGTTAAAATAAATTTAGAAAGACCGCTATTGTACTCGAATTGTATTATCATCATTGTGGTGGTTACTGTGGTTGATGGCTTAGTGAGTGTTGGTGTTGTTCCGTCCATGTAATTCGTGCCGTACGTCAATGCCCTTGCCGCTGTTCCCGTCACATAAAATACTAATGGTTGGTGGTTCGCCCACGTTCCTATCGGATTATTAAACAGCAATGCACCAGCCTGTGCTGTTATGTTGTATGTGACAGGATATAGCGTTCCTGTTACCGGAGTAACAGGTGTCATGCTTGTAGTGAAATTAGTTGTTGTAGTATCTTTAAAATAGTTTTCTACATATGCAGTACTTGCAGCTTTAGTACTATTGTCACCATTAGTTTGTGTTCCAACAACTGGATTTGTCATTGTTGGTGAAGTTCCAAAAATAATATTTCCAGTTCCGCTTGCGCCAGTTGTAGTAACACCTTCTAAAATATAATGTCCGGTTGATAGAATTGATAAAACGGAAGTGTAACTTGTGGAATTATCCGCTTTGGTATAAAAATCTATTTGTCCACCATTTCCATTTGCGCCACCACTTCCGGTTACTTTACCAACCATACCGCACATATTGTAATACGCAGGAGTTCCGGTATTTGAATATCCCCAAAAGCCATTATTTCCAATTATGTCACCAGATTGAAGTATTAAAGGACTTACAGAAGTACCTCTAGATGCTGAAGTACTCGTTCCGTTCATTGTAGTACTATTTACCGCCCCTTGTGCGCTATTTAATTGGTACATATCTATTTCGCCATAAACGTTTATTGCGTCAGAACCAGTTGTATCACCATTGCAATTAACGCTTAATTTATGAGTATATGGACTATAAAAATGATTTAAATTATCTTGAACCATAGATGTGTAACCAAAAGAAGCAACACTTCCATAAGTCCAAGAAGTAGAAGCGTTAGTTCCACCATTTGCATAAGGTAGAATACCCGTAACCATTGAAGTAAGGTTAGTAGACATGGTTACATTTCCAATAGCGGTAATCCTTCCCTTTCCATCTACCGTTACCGTAGGGGTTTGTGTTGCGCTCCCCCAATTTCCGGTATTGCTATTTACTGTTGCAAGGGCAGCTACAAGTGTGTTAGAAGTAGTGAAATCACCGCTAAATGTATTCCAAGTTGGTTTTCCGCTTGTTGTTGCAACTAAAACCTGTCCACTTGTTCCATTTAGTATTTCATCCCATTGACCGCTTACGTTATGATAGAATAGTGCGTAAGAGCTTCCGCCAGATACGGGGTCGCCTATGGCTAAAGACGATGCTCCCCACTTAGTACCGTCATATTTTAAGTATGAAGGATTAGTAGGTGCTGTTGTGTATATAGCAACACCTTGAATAGATGTTGCATTTGCGCCAGTAGGACTTCCTGTTGTAATGGAAGTAATTCGTCCTTTTGCATCGGTTGTAATTATCGGTATTAATGATGAAGAACCATAAGTTCCTGCCGTTCCTACATTTGGCAAAGATAATGTTACTGTAGAACCAAGCGTAGCCGTTCCGGTAACATCACCAGTGTATGTAACCGTAGGTAATGAACTTATATTAGACCAAGAATAATCAATAGCAACATCACTTAACATAGACACCCTACCTTGTGCATCTGTTGTTATTTGTGGTACTATTTTAGATGTTCCATGAGTTGAGGCAGTACCTACATTGGGCATACTAACAGTTCCAGTAGTTGTAAAAGTTCCCCCACTTAATCCCGCTCCAGCAGATACACTTGTAACAGTACCAACATTCCAAGTTCTATTACTAGACAGGTCAAATGTTGTTCCATTAATAGTTAATGTTCTTGTTAATGGTACATAGGTAAGTGCCGCTAACCAACTAGGTAGATATGGTGACAACATAGCCGCCGTATCTGAATATTTTACTCTTTGATTTATTCTAAAAGATAATCCACCAGTATCCGTAGCGTTAGATGAAACATAATTTGCAACCGCCTGCGTTGTAGGGTATAAAGTATTATTAAGTGTAGAAAAGTTTGTAGCTTTATTAGCAACGTTTTCCGGAGTGTATCCCAATACGGGTTGATACAAAAGCGTAGCCAACCACTTCGGAAGATATATTGATAGCATAGAAGCCGTATCGCTATATTTAACACGTTGATTTATTCGATAAGAAAGACCTCCTGTGTCTGTGCTATTTGCCGAAACATAATTAACTACCGCTTGCGTGGTAGGATAATGAACATTGTCTATTGCGGTAAACGATGAAACCTTGTTAGCAACGTTTTCCGGAGTGTATCCCAATATGGGTTGATAAAGTAAATCCGCTAACCATTTTTGTATGTATGGCGAAAGCATACTTGACGTATCGCTATACTTTACCCTTTGGTTAATACGATATGATAATCCACCAGTATCAGTACCGCCACTAATGGTAGATATTTTAGACCATATACTTTTTGTAGAAGTGTCAAAATCGTAGTGTGTAGTATATCCAAGAAGACTATCCCAATAAGCAACCCTCTTAACCAACGAATCAATCATTTGCTGAAGTGGAACACCACTTGCTCCTTGCGCTGGCGTAGTAAAAGCAAATCCGTTCCAATAGTAAAATATGCCATTGAATATGCGAATTCCGCCAAGTTCACCCCAACAACAATTTTTTAACGAAGTATCCTTATTAGGAATCAACAAGTCACCCTTAACACAAAACACGCCATTATTAACCAAGATTTGATTAGGTTTTGTACCCATCGTATCGTGGCCTTGACCGAAACAAAATATCGGTATTAAAAACAGAATGCTCAGTATGTATTTCATTAGTTTCCTACGTATTTTTGCAAGTGTCTTCTTGTCCAACGATAAAGACTATCTGCGTTTGGAAAATTACCATAACTTGCATCACCATTTTGATAGTTTGTATCCACCAAATAGTTGCTAGTTATTGGCAATATTGAAACACCATTTGTTGTACTTAGTTTCATTTGCGTATCACCTTTTGGTGAAATATAAAACGAAGCAACAACATTACCACGAGTATAATCCATTGGTGGATTTCCACGTTGATATACGGTTACATAACCGTTAGTTCCGGTTGTAAGTATATATTTTGACGACTGTGCGTAAACCAACACATTCGTAAGCAACAAAAGAAAAAATAACTTCTTCATATATGTATTTTTAGAGTGTCCAATAGTTACCGTAAACATCAACGTATATAACTGCTTTCTTTATTGCGGCAGATGTTGCAGGTGAAAGAAGGTATGGGGTTGCGGTTGCGCCGTTAAATGAATGGTCGTGAAATATAGCCAACGTATCATTTACAACACCATTTGCAAGTATTCTTATTATTTGACCTGGCTTAAGATATGTTCCAGACAAAGTTATAGAATCAAGTTGGTAACTTGCAGAATCTATGAACAACGGATATGTACCAAGAACCGTATAGTTTCTTGATGTTGTTTTTTCAACACCATAAAACAAGCCGGAATTTTCGTAAGTCTTTCCGGTTGCGTTTATAGCACCTACTGTATTTACAACACCACGCATAATAGCAACAGATTTAAAAATCTGTGGCTGTGTTTGCGTATTAGGTAATCCGGTTATTGTACTTCCGGTTGGTGTTACCGCTTGTGCGTTAGCCGAAATCGTTGACAAGCATACGAACATAGCTAAAAGAAATAATACTTTTTTCATTTTATTTGGTTTTTGTTGTTTAAGATACTGCGTTATAGCCTATTGAAAATTCACATTCTCCTGATAGTTCGTATTTAATCCTGAAGTTTTTAGGTATTGATTGAAAAAATCTTGAATCTTCAATTGAAGGATAAGTATATTTTCCAACTTGTACAATTGTTGGTATTTTTGCAAAGTCAAAATATTCTTTGCTTGCTTCATCCAAACATTGAAGTGTTAAGTCAAGCTTTCCGGTAAGTTCTTTAACGTTTATCATAAACAAAGCTGAAATAGAATTTGCTATATCACCAATTTTTTCGGTGAATCCGTCTTCTTTTACAACTTTATTATGAAACAAAACTAATGAGTAACTCATATATTTACCATTTATTTTCTGGACAATTTTCTTCTTTTACTATTGATTTCTGGTGACACGGACACTTGCACTTCGAACAATATTTACCGTCCACATCTTCCGCATTTCCATTTATAAAAGCTAAAAAAGTTGAAGGTAAAGCAAATTCACAACTATCGCAAATTTTCAACCGCCTTTCGCTTTCCTCCTTGCCCTCCTTGCTTAATTCTAAAGCCCCAAGCCATGTACCCCACCCGACTAAAACGTTCTTTAAATCCATTGTATCGCAAATCTACTACATTACTTGGGCATATAAAAATTCAAAATTATCACCATCCGAAAACCACGCACCACCCACGCTACCAAATTTACCCGTGTTAGTATCAAATGGTATATTTACCGGATTCCCGTTCTTGGTCATACCAGCACTGTTTACATAAGCACCTACAAGATTTGGTAACGTAATAAAATCACCGTCTTTTGAAAGTGGATTTAACGGGTCTGCAATTGAAGGTGAATATTGTAAAAGTATTGTTTGAAGATTACAAAGTTGGTACAGTTGATTTGGGTCTGGGTTCGACACTACTTCAATGCTAATAGTACAAGTTAGCTTAAATGGATTTGGTGTTGGCGGAACTGGAAGTATTTGCTGTCCACTCCATTCATTTTTCCTGCATCCGCAATCATCATCAGAATAAATATTAATAAATTCGGTAGTTCTTTTTTCCATCGTTTCCCTATTCCACTTTTGACATTTTTTAGATGGATATAATGGAAGTGAAGAAATGTTGGCGCAAAGATATTGTTCCAAATAATCCTGAAATGGATTTATTCTATCAAGAAGCCACCTGTCGTTTAGATAGCGCAAATCTTTTAAATCTATTCCAACACTAGAAGAAGCCTTTTCACCTACCAACGAGCCAATAGGATTATTTTTTTGTATTCCTTGATTAGTAAATTGTGCGTAGTTTTCACTTAACGCAATAAAATAAACACAATTAAAAACAAAATCCCATAAAGCCGAATTCCACAAAGCAACATAAGGTGCGCCTACGGTTACAAGACTTATAGAATTTACATAGTCTCCAATGTTAAGCAAAACTTTTGGATTTCCGGCTTGGTCTGTTCCAAATGTTTGATTTATAAAACCTTGCAAAGTTGCTTGATTTCCACTAGTAACTTGTACGTTTTTTTGATTACAAATATCGTTATATAGATTGTATCCAAGAACCGGAATAATCAAACGAACCTCTGCAATAGGTATTGCTGAAATCCATTTTTTACTATCTAAAGACGCAGCTGGTAACCGTGACGTACATTCGTCAGGTGTTATCAACATTGGCCTAGATAATGGATTTACTGCGTACCTTCCCATATTATACGGTTTCTATAACTGATGAAGTTTTATTCTTTGGTAAAATAACTTTTATTCCGTTTACTAATCCTTCTGCGATATGCTTTTCCATACCGAACTTTAATACAAGAAAGTTTACCGCATTTGCATGTGGCAATATTCCGTTTCCAACTTCTTTAAGTACATTCAACAAAAGAACACCGCCGTTAACAGTAGTGCTCGCTTCTGTAGTATCATTAAAAAGATTAGAAACTTGTATGTCAAGATTATCACTATCCCAATCAGTACCAAGCCAATCGTTAGCAATCTCGCATAATGGAACAATAAATCCGTCTTTTATAACCCTATGAATTGGCTTAATTACTGTTTTAATTTTTTGTTGATAAAGCTCGTTAAGATATGCACCAGACTTTGCCTTAGTCATTCCATCCTTGTTTCCAAGAAACGCACCATCCCACTTATTAGCCATTATTATTTTATCCTTAATAGTAGAATCAAGTTCTAGGTACGAACCCTCTTGGTGTGTGCTGAACGGTTCCCACTTTGAATTAGTTACATTATCGTTGCTTGCAACAACCATAGTACGAAGACCCTTACCTTTTCCGGTAAAAGTATTAACCAAATCCCTTGCAAATTTCTTTTTTTCATCCGGCGTAATATTTCCGGCTATATGAAGCATACCGCCAATATGCATACCGTTTTTAAGATTATCGTGATTATAAACGGAACCAGCGTATTCAAGTTCTGCATCAATCATTGATTCAATCCAATCAGGCAATCCATAATGGTCGTATCCTGGAAAATCATTTTTTAACCATAATGCGGTTCTCCATACTGGCGGAACTGGAACATTTTGATTATTAGTCTTGTCTTGAATCCAACACCCGCTTTCGTCATTTGCGCCGTCACCCATTTCGTAAAAAGGTATCCGAATGTTGTATTTTTGGGTAAGGTTCATATATCCACGTTTACGAAACCAACGTGATATTATCATAGCCTCTGATTCGTTATTTCCGTCAGGCCATGATTTACGACAATCTAATTGATTCTTGGCATAAACGTGTAGCCACCTTTCTCCACCCGTTTCACCCCTAACTATTTCAATAGGGGAATTTCCGAAATTAAGATAGTTTACTACAATTTTTTTAAGTAATGAATTCGCAGATTCTTTTGGGTTTATACGCTTGTAAAAAGACTTCCATTCTTTGTCTTTTTTCTTGTCGTCTTCACCCTTCCAATAGAAACCGTCACCTATAATAAAATCGGTTTTGGAATTTAATACAGAACCTAAAGTGGAAGATTGACTTCTTAATGCCAAAAGAAGATTAAAAAAAGTATCAAATCCGTAACAATCGTCATTTTGTTCTGTCAAAAACGGTATATACTTATTTCCACCTGGTGAAAAAGCATACCTATTTTCTAACTCTAATGGTACTGGATTTCTTACATTTATGTTTACTTCGTTCGTAACATCGGAAGTTCCGGTATCGCTAATTGCGCTTACCGGAACGTCTATTGATTTTTTTGCGGATTGTCTAGGATTTCGTTTTACAATGACCGCCTTTTTTGTATCTTGTATTTTTTTTGCGGTGGACATTGTGTATTATATTAACGGTTTTGCTGGTGTAGGTGGAGGCTGTTGTAATATTGTTTCTTCTTCTACTTCTGCTTTGTTTAGTCGCAATTCTTCAATTGTAGGCAACTTACCAACGAAGCAACGTAAAAGTATAGGGTTATTGGAAGATAAAGCCAAAATTGCAAGCTCTAATAATTCTTCCTGTGTGTAATCCTTAAGCTTTTTACTTATATTACCATGACCCATGTGCTGGTAATGGTAATCTGGATTTGATTTTAACATCTTATTCCGTATTGGTGATTAGTTCGATAAAGCAACAATTGTTGACAAAGCACCTGTGTATTGAATCAACGGCCTTGGATATTCACAACTTTTCAATACCACGTTAACGGTGTTTTTGTCTGTTGCTTTCTTTCCGGTATTACCCTTTGTTCCGTCCTGCCATGTGTAGAATATCGGAGAAAGAGGAGAAGCGTTAACGCTTGATTCACCCATGATATTGATAATGTTGTTGTTGTCAACAAACACGATACCGATACCGCAACAAAGACCCATGATGTTTATAAGTTGCGCCCACTGGCTTGCTTTCATGTCGTTCCTTGGAACCGAAAACATAACTTCATGTGAATAACCAACGGCTACACCGTCATCATTCTTAAGCGTGAAGCTGTATTCTGCCGACATACGCTCGAAACCAATTTGATACAAAGGCAATCCCGCACCAAGAAGGTTTGTAACCGCCGTGTATGGTTGAACAACACCACCAACAGGTGCGGCTTGTGTAAAGTCAACCAACGTTGCATCAAATACCCACAATTTGCTTATGCCACCGCTTGTGGTTAAACATGAAGTAGGTAAGTAGTTTATCATTGTCGCACATGCGGTAAGACCTGCCATAATATAAAGTTTTATTTTGCAGCTACAAGACCCGCTGTGTTATAGCGGGTTTTGTATTTTATATCTGTGTGGTGGCGATACTAGTTCGACCAACCTGCCGTAATAAATTCCGGTAGGATTATCTGGCTTCCACCAAGCAAGAACTGCTGGTAGTACCATGAACGGTTCAAACGCCTCCACCATATAACCAATGATTCCCTGTCCTGTGCTCCTTCCGCTCCGGATTCAAGACCCGCAGGGCCTTCTCCGTAAGTCTTGTCGGTAGCAAAGATAAAGTTACGACGAACTGTCATCAATACTGCGTGGTGGAAACCTGCGCCAAGTATGTCGCTAAGAACCGGCTCCCATAATGGAACAACAACTATTGGTGTTCCTTGGTAAGCTGGCATTTTGCGGCCTTCACCCAACCATGTAACAATTACTTCGGTACTTGTACCAAGTGTGTTCATGTAGTTGCTAAAGCCATCCAAAGTTGCCTGGTCGCAATAGATAACCTTGCTTGCTGCTGGCCATGCCCTCATCAAAACAGGCTGCGCTCTCCATGCTGCGTCAATTGCATTGAACGCATCTTCATAGTGCGCAGGGTCACGGTAGTCTGTAGCCGCCGGAGTATATATTTGTGCGCTTGGAATAAGGTTTCCGGCATACGTAGCAATCCATTTCCATATACCATTGAACACGGTAGAAGAAAATTGCAAAGAAGCTGTGTTGATACGACTTGTATCACCAAACCACAAGTTTGTAGCAAGGTCGGTGCGGGTAGCCGCCAAGAAGAAAGGCGTGATTTTGTTTTCGAAAACTTCTGGGTTATCACGGAAATCACGCAATGCACCCTGGTAGAATTCGTGACGGCAATGCTGCGTAGCACCGTACATCTGGTCTGTTTCAACATACCTTAAAGCGGTTGTACCGATACGCTTGTAGATAAGTTCGCAGTTCTTATCTTCACGCTGAAGTATGTTAAACTTCGGTGTAATATCAATAATTGGCCTACGATTAGGGCAATTATCCATTATCGTAAAGTCGGCAATTGCGCCATCATAAACACCATCACCTTCTCCAACAAGTGAAGTAAATGAAGGATGTACTATAATGTCGTACATGCTTAACGGGTCGATAATCGCTGTCTTATTATTAATTGCTTCTGAAGCCATGACCAAAGTTTTTATTTGTTTTTTTTTAAATGTTGTGTCTTTTTTTTTTACTATTCAGGATTATTATTAGGATTTGTATTGGTAGTGAAATCCTGAATCCAATACCCTATTGCGCCGGAAGCATTTGAAGCATTTACGAAGTTAACTTCGCCATCACTTTGAACTCCAAGCGTGGAAACATCTGTTACCTTTATAGTAAGAGGGCCTGCAAGCGCAAGACCGCTTACGTCCAACGCTCCGGTATTTCCGTGATAAGTTGGCAAATGACCATAAACTGTACCGCCCTGGTTATCAACAATTTCTACATTGGTTGATTTCCATGAATCCGGTGCAGTGTATGTTCCAGCTCCGGTTACGGTTACGGTTTTTGCACCCGAATCATAAGCCCATGTAACGGAAGGTACAACCAAGGCAATATTAACTGGTGGAATACCAATTCCTGCTGTCGGGCTAATCAAGTTTGCATTGTCAATGGCTATCATAAAATATAGTTTTTAAAGTTTAAGTTTGTTTGTGTTGTTGTATTTAAGATTAGTCTGTACCACCTGAAGAAAACTTCATCCTTCCGGCGAAAGTTTTAACATTTTTACCGCCTACTCCTGTTTCTCCTTCTTCTTTATCGTCACCGATAGAGTTTGAAGGTTTACCCATCAATGTACGAACATTTGCTTTCAACGCTTTTATAGTCTTAGACTGTTCGTCAATTGTGTTTTTCTGTGCTGTATTTATTTCTTCTTGCGAAGTTATTTTTTCCTCCTGCTCTGTTTGTTTGGTTGTAAGCGCAGTGATTGATTCTTTCAAACCATTCATTAACCCTTCAAATTCGTTACGTATTTCCGTTACCTTGTTAGTAACCGAATCCGTAACCAATGTCTTTTCGGCTTCTATACTCGAGTTTATCGAGTTTAAAATACCTTCAAGTGGTTTTTCAAGAACCGCAAAAATGTTGTTCTGAACTTCAACCGGAACCGCCGAATTTTTGATGGACAATTTGAATTCTTCCATCATATTTTTTACTTCCATAATAGCGTTATTTAAAATATTAATGTCTGTTTGTGGTACAAGGTTCTTTATGTGCGCCGGAACTTTACCGTAATTTTGTTCTGCTAAGTTTATTGAATTCGTGATAGTTACCGATTCATCATTGTAAATATCATCAACAAAACCCATTTCCTTAGCTTGCGTTCCGGTCATCCAATAATCACCGTCTTTTATAAGGTCGAAAATTTCATCCCTTGTTTTTCCTTTGCGATTGTTTTGAACGTAAACATCAAGAACATTTTCTGTGTAAACATCAATAACATCCGCAGCTGTCCTTAATTCATCCGCAGTTCCACTTGCCTGCCCGCTTGCTTTGTGAATAACCATAATTCCGTTACGTGGCATTGTGATATATCCGTTTTCTCCTGCGCAACACATTACGCTTGCTATACTGGCGCAATTGTTAAGTATTTTTGATTCAACACGTTTTGCTTTATGCGCTTTCTTGTCCTTGAAATAATTATAGATTCCAAGTCCAACTGGTGCGCTACCACCCCAAGAATCAATACACTGACGAATTATTGTAGGTTTAGTTTCATTTACTTTGTCTATAATTTGACCAAGCATAGAATCTTCTTCACCAGTGAACCAATTTACTTCGTTTTGTATTGTGTCCATGAAATAGAACTCCAAAACGTTATCTTCACCGTCATTGGATTGTATTCTATTGCCTATATGGAATTTCTTTGGTTGCATTGTTAGCACAAACTTACAACCATATAAACTATAAATAATCAAGAACATATAAAAAATGTACCCTATATGGATACAATAAAAAAGGCGTGATAGAAATCACGCCACTTGTTAACCGTACACATCAAATCTTCGTCTAATTAGGACATATCTTACATACAGTATTTTGAACCCTCTTCGGGGATATTCCTGTGTTGGAAGCAATTTGTCTTATTGATTGACCTTTCTTTTTACGTTTACAAATTTCGAAGTTGTTCAAATCAAGTCCGGTAAGTTTTAAAAACTCGTCCATATCTTTTTTTGCCAATTCTAATAATTCTTCTCTTATCTTTTCTTCTTTCTCTGTCATCTTACGCCTTATGTGTTTTATAGTAAAGTTTCTTATTTGCCGCAGTAGCTTTCTGTGGTTCGTAAACTATCTTTTGATTAGCCAAGTGTTTTCCCATTTCACCTATTATACCATATAGATTTGAAATAGCTTTTTCATGAACGTCTATTTGACCACCGCCGCCGTTTCCATTTGATGAACTATATGAAGAACTAGAAAATCTTGGTGGTTTCAATTCGCTACCCATGTTTCCTAACTTAGAAAATGGTATAACTTGTGAACCTTTCTGTAAATTCATTAACGTAGGAACATTTGGTGACACGATAAGTTCATGTTCGTATTTATCACCTAACCATGCAAGACCTCCTGGATGCCTACCATCTCCAGTACCTTCACCGTAAACAGGAGCTGACTTCAACATATTTTCCTTAGCCAAGAATATAGCCGCTAGTGCTGATTCTTGTATAACAACCGAAGCAACACCACCCGTTTTAACCGCAACCGGAATTAATGATATAGCCGCACTAGCATAATCAATCAAGGCTTGTTGTTCCGCACGTTTTTGGTCGGTTTTCATCTTTTCTTTTGAAGCCGCCAATTGCGCTATATAAAAAGCCTTGTCTTGATTTAAACGTTCATTATTGCTTTGCGTTTCGGAATCAAGAAGACGCTTATTCCAATCCATTGAACGTTTCTGAACTTCTTGTTTATACGCATCCTGCTTTTCTAGTAATTGCATATAATCATTAGCAATCGAAGTTCCAACTTTAACCAATGCGTCTTTTAATTCTTGTGCGTCAATAATTTCTTTTTTGTTCGCTACGGCCTTATTATTTTTAGCCTTTGCTATTTGATTGTCGAGTTCTATTTGTTTTGCTTTAACAACATTCAATGCTTTTTCTGCTTCAATTATTTTATTTTCATCACCAACTATTTTAGCTGCATCAAGATTTTTTTGCGACCTATCTACTTGGTCATTTATTCCACCTTCTTGCTCAAGTTGCGTTCTTGCTTTTACAATATCTTCGTTTGCGGTGTTTATTATTTCATTTTTATTTATTTTTTCAATCTTTCTGTCCTTTTTACCTTGAGAACCTCTGCCGTTTAATACTTTAGTTATAGCATCAAGAGATATAGTATTAATTTGTTTTAATACTATGTCAGAAGTTTCAGCCATAAGTTTAGAAATTTTTTCAAAATAAGACATTCCTAAATTAAGTAGGTCACGATATTCCGCATCGTTTATTTGTTTTATTTTGTTTTTGCGCTCCTCTTCAATTTGTATTAATCTCTTGCTCAACTCTTTTTGTTGGTCTTCTTTTGTTTTACCATACGCAATTGTGTTAGATTCCGCTTCGGCTTGTTGTTTATCTTGTAATGCCTTTAATTCGGTTTGCTTACGTTGCGCTTCCGAACCTTGCATTAAAGCATTAACCGAAAATCCATAATCGCTAGTTCCATATTCGGAATAGAACTTAGAATTTGAAGCTTGTTCACTTGCTTGCTTGGATAAATATTGTGCGGAAGAAACATCAGCTTTTCTTTTATTTTCAATAAGTTTATTAAGCTTATCAATAGTTTCGTTGCTATGTGTTTTTCCAAGTATGCTATCAAACAAAGATATTGATTTGTCATAGTCTTCACCATTACGATTTTGCGGCGCAATAGATTGAATAAAATCATCCTTGTCTTTTCTTATTTTTTTGTAAAATTCGGAATACTGGTTTTCGTTATCCTTTATTATCCTATCCGTACTTTCAAGTTGTTCTTTTTCACCAAGTAAAGTATTTTCGGATTTAACTTGCCTAAATTGTGATTCAAGTTCTATTCTTTTTTTGTAAGAAGTTTCTTCGTTCTTACTTTTTAGTTCGGTTGAAAGATTTTGTTGCGCTTCGGTGTTTGTTTTCAACTCCTGTTCATTCTTCTTCAATTGTTCACCAACATCCAAAAGATTTTTATGGTATATTTCTAACAAGTTTGCACCTTTATCATATCCTTTATTTAATTCTTCAATAAACTTAGTTTGTAAAGCAAAAGGTATATTAGAGCGACTTACTGCGGTTGAAAGCTTATTATACAATTCATATTGAACATTTATATTACTTTCAGGTTCGCCATGCCTAAGCATAACTTGAGTTTCTGGTTTAGCAACAAATTCTTCTGCGTCCTTTTGACCTTTCTCTAATATACTAACATTTTCTTTAAGTATTTTATTGTGATTATCAAGAATGTGTTCTTCGGCTTGAAGTGTTCTCATTCTAGCTTCCGCCATCCTTACATCAGCTTCACCTTGTTTATTCTTTTCAATACCCAAAGCCTTTATAGCCGCTTCGTTGCGTTTTGCACCGTCAACGCCTTCGTCCATACCTTCGTATAATGTATTCTGTTGGTCACGAAGTTTAAGCATTTCATCGTTAAGTTCTTTGAATGACTTAATTAAAGCTTCGTTTGCGGCTTGAAGTTTTTCTTGCGCTTGTTCATAAGCCTCTGTTCCTGGTATTGCTGCTTTTATAGCATCAGTTACTTTAAATATAGC
>JGI24890J29729_1000368_pt1 | contig 30336 bp, 36 predicted proteins | sample FreactcultureFD7_FD_29729 | JGI IMG/M metagenome (IMG submission 29729)
GACAACCTGTCTTTTTATGTTGCATTGCCTGGGTGTTTATGAGACAACATGTCCTGTAATTACCGAAACTCCGAAACTGAAGGACACCTTGTCATGAAATACGGTTACGCCCGCGTCTCCTCAAAGGAGCAAGACCTCACAATCCAGATGGATGCACTCAAAGCGTTTGGCTGCGACATGATCCGTTCCGAAAAGATTTCAGCAAAGACGTTGGACAACAGAGATGAACTCAAAACGCTCCTCGATTTCATGCGCACTGGCGATACGCTTGTGGTCACAAAAATCGACCGGTTGGCACGGTCGGTGCGTGACCTTGCCAACATCGTCCACGATCTTAATGCCCGTGGAATCGCCCTTGTGGTCACACAACAGAACATTGATACTTCGAACCCAACTGGTCGCGCCTTCCTATCCATGCTTGGTGTCTTTGCGGAATTTGAAAATGAGATCAGACGTGATCGGCAGGCTGCCGGCATCGCCAAAGCCAAAGCGGAAGGCAAGTATGTCGGCAAAGGCCGCCCCCAAGTTGCGGAAGTAACAACGATCCGCCAACTCGCCGGAAAGAAACTGGGGGCCACGGCCATTGCGAAGCAACTGGGTATTTCACGCGCAACGGTTTACCGCGCATTGAACGCCGCATAAGGAAAACAAAAATGGAAGTTTATGTGGCAGCGACTTACACCACGAAAACGGGGTATCGGATTGTCGGTGTTTTTTCGTCGCGGGAACAAGCGGTAAAAATCGCCGGATATAAAACAGCAAAAGCCGGCGTAGGGTGTATTTTTTATAAAGTGGTGGTTGATGAGAATTACGAAGTTCCGTTTTTGGATGCGATGTTTTGGTTTGGTGCGCCGGGGCCAACCGGCCCGGACTACCAATGAAGGGAGAATGGCAGTGATGGAATGTGCGACACTTAAAGACTTCGGCTCGATGTCAACCAAAGAAATATTGGAAGCTAATGCAAAGGGGCAAACAATGACAATATCAATGGACAAACAATACCGCACCAGATGCGGATTTGAAGTTCGGATTTATGCAGTGGATAGTGGTGGACTGTACCCAATTCACGGAGCGTATCTGTTTGATGGTGTGTGGGTTGCATGCACATGGGAAAAAGAGGGTGGCTGTTTAGGTTCTAGCCCTTTAGACCTCATAGAAGTCAAACCCCGCATCCAGCGTGAATATTGGGTGAATGTTTTTAAAAATCATCTTGAAGGTTGGAAAGAAAAAGAAACGGCAGACCGCCGTCGGCATAACCGCATCGCCTGCGTCAAAATCACAGTAGATTGCGAAGAAGGAGAAGGAGAGGAATTATGACAATATCATTAGATAAACAATACCACACCATAGATGGGCGGGAAGTGCGGATTTATGCAGTGGATGGAAAACCCTCCCAACCAATTCACGGGGCTATTTGTCACAACGGCAAGTGGGAGGCTATTCAATGGTACGATAGCGGTGCTTATTATAGCCACGGCAACTCTCATTTAGACCTCGTTGAAGTCAAACCCCGCATCCAGCGGGAGGAATGGGTTAATGTATATCCAACTTTTACGAGCAGGGGCCACCAAACAAGAGAAATAGCAGAGCGTTTCGCTGAAGATGGCCGCATCGCCTGTGTCAAACCCCGCATCCAGCTGGATGAATGGGTCAATGTATATCCAACTTTTACGGGCAGGGGCCACCCAACGAAAGAAATAGCAGAACAGCGAGCTGAAGAGGGTCGTGTCGCCTGCATCAAACGTACAATAGATTGCGAGGAAGGGGAGGGACTGTGAAGCACACCATGCGGGCAACTTGCCGCAACTAAAACCATCTGATAAGATGGTGTCACCTCAACAGGAGAGTTTTGATATGTCTTATGGTGAAAAGGCTGTAGGGTTGTCTTTCAATCCGGGCGGCGACCCAATGGTCGAGGAAATCAAATCCGGCTACGCCAAACTGATTGACCGGATGGATGCAATCCGAAACGATCCCGACAACAGCTCCGAAAAGAAGCGGCTGGCGTCGATTGCAATTACCGAAGCGCAGACCGCCCAGATGTGGGCCGTCAAAGCGTTGACATGGAAAGATTGACATGAACAAAGAACTTGAAAATTTTATGCTTGAACTGGCTGCGGCCTTGCAGGCGGCGGCGAATGTGCGTGTGTGGGAAATCCCGATTGACCACCGGACGAAAGATTCCGTTTCTGCGTACAGAGCCGCCGTCGGCGCGATCAGCGGGGTGTTGATGCAGGTGTTGAACAAACACCGCAACCCCGAACCGCAAACACCCCTTGCACCCGCGCCTGAAATCAAGCTGAATGAACCCGTGCTGTCCGAACCGGAAATGGTCCCCGAGCCGGAACCGGAAGTCGCAGCACCCAACAGTCTGTTTGACGAAGCGCCGGCAGAACCCCGCCGTCGCCGTCGCAACCAAGGAGAGAACGATGCCGCTTAAAAAATCCTCGAAAGAAAAAGATGTTTCAAAGAACATCAAAAAAGAAATGAAGGCTGGAAAACCGCAAAAGCAAGCGGTGGCGATTGCGAAAGAAACGCAACGTCAGGCCAAGAAGAAAGGCAAGTGATATGGCGAAAGCTCCTGTAACCACTGTGGGCAAACCGGCGGTCACTCCCACAGTCAAACCGATGGCAGCAAAGACCGTGAAGCCCGCTTATAGCCCGATTGGAAACTTGGGGGCTTTTGCCCATCCGGCAAAGAAAAAGACGAAGACGAAATGATCGAGAACCTTGTTCATTTCATCTATCCCGCATGGGACAACACGCGCCCGCTGTCACTGGTGAATTATGTGGCGGTGGCGCGTGCCAAGGCTATCCAGAAGCCGGATAAGATTTTATTCTGGATCGACAAAGAGCCAATACAAAACGAGTGGTGGGAACGGATCAAATCTCTTGTGGAAGTCCGGCATATTGAAATGTCGGGTGAATACGAAGGGGTAAAGATTGAATGGCCGCAACTGCAATCGGATGTGACGCGGCTGGAAATTCTGATTAAACATGGTGGTATTTATCTTGATACGGATATGCTGCTGTTGAAGCCGCTGGACGAGTGGTTTCACTTCAATCGTTTTGGTTTGTGTTTCGAACCCGGCAATGCCTCGATCTGCAATGCGTTGATGATGGGACCGCCGGACTCGGCGTATGCGAAAGCCTTGCTGCGTGAAATGCCGGAAGCGTTGAAGTCTGAAACATGGGCGGATAGCGGGGTGTTGCTGCCGTTCCGTGTGGCGCAAGAAAACCCTTACGACAGCATGGTCTTGCCCTATTACACGTTCTGTCCGTTTGATCTTAAAACAGCTTATATGTTTGAACCCGATCAAAAAGCGTTTTGTGAATTTCAGACAACGCACTCCAACGCGGCGCATGTTTATGAAACTTATTGGAGAGACGTGGTGAAAAATGTCACGCGGGATTTTGTGAAGAACACGGATTGTTTCTTCTCTGATCTCGCTCGGGGTACCCTTGATTGAGGTGGTGCAATGCCAAGAATATATACACGCAAGCCGGACGCGAAACGGGAGAAGGTAACGGTTCCCGTATCTTCTGAATTTCTCGACCGGCTCAAGACCTATGCGACCACCATCAAAGTGTCCTATACGGAAGTCGCACGGGGGTTTATCGAACAAGGATTGGAAAGGGAGACATCCAATGACGAACATTCAACAGATCATCAATCGTTGCCACGATGTGCTAATCAAATGGCAGGACTGCCAGCCGTCGATTGAAATGGCGCAAGACTTTGCCGCCGTGTTTGATCTGGAAATGAACTTCCAGCTTTTGCCGAAGCAAATGGGCGAAGACGTTGAAAAGGGTTTTGAACCCGCGCCTGATTACCACCGGCAGCAGATGGAAAACGAAATGCGCGCCAAGATGTTTGACGAAACAATGGGTGTCGAACCACGCTTTTCGGATGACTTCGATCTGGCTCCGAAGCGAACCAAAATTACGATGGAAGAAATACTAAAACAAAACGGTTTCTGACATGGATGATTTATATGACATTCTTGGTGTCAAACGGGATGCAGAGTCCGATGAAATCAAGAAGGCTTATCGACGCAAAGCGAAGAAGGCGCACCCCGATGCCGGTGGATCGGCAGAGGCATTCGGTGCGCTGACACGCGCCTATGACTGCTTGTCGGACGACGAGAAGCGGGAGCGGTATGACCGCACGGGCGATGTCGATGACAAATCCGCCGATCATGAAATGCAAGAAGCATTGGCGGTCGCAGTCGGCGCGGTCAATGCGGTGATCGGGATGATCGAACAGCGCCACTTGCGCATCGAAACATTCGATGTGGTTGGCGACAGCATCAAAACACTGAACGCGCAAATCGGTGACGCGGATAACAAGATCAAAGAATTTACCCACAAAGGTGAAAAGTTTGAAAAACTGGCAGAGCGGTTCAAAGTTAAAAAGGGAAAACCGAACCGTTTGAAAAACATTCTCATAGCGCAAGCAAAAGACCTTTTCCGTCAGGCCGAACAAACCAAACGGACAAAGAGAATTTTTGAAACGGCGCTTGAGATTTTGAAAGATCACAGTTTCGATTTCGAAGCGGGCGGGGCGCAAGAGGACGGGGTTCCGGCGTTTATGTTTAATGTGGGTCCGGCGCAATGGCGGTAAAATCAACCAAGTGGGTGAAGCTGTTTAACAACTTCATCGGCGACATTCGCATCTCGTCCAAGGAAGTGTCGTCACAAGACGAACGGGGCACGAAGCTGGAACTGTGGCAATCGCAGCGGCGCTTCATTCATGAAGTCGGGTCCGGCTTGGATCGCGGCGTGCATAAGTTCAACTGTTTGAAATCGCGCCAGCTTGGCGTGACCACGGTGTCACTTGCCATTGATGTGTTCTGGTTGGCACTTCATGCGAACCTGATCGGATGCCTTGTGACGGACACCGAAAAGAACCGCGAAGCAAACCGCATGTTGTTGCAAAAATATGTGGAGTCGTTTCCCGACGGTTATTTCGGCGACACGTTCAAGATCATCAAGAACAACCGCTCCATGCTGCAATTCTCGAACGGGGCACGATTGGATTTGCTGGTCGCAGGGGTCAAAGACAAAGGCACGTCATGGGGTGAAGGTGTCGGCTATGGTTTTGCGCATCTGACCGAAGTCGCGGCCTATGGATCAGCCGAAGGTTTGAAATCTCTGGAAGAAGGGTTTGCCCAGTCCAACCCCGACCGCCTTTACATTTACGAGTCCACCGCCAAAGGCTTCAACCATTGGCGGTCGCGCTATATCGACGGGTTGAATGACCCGCTGACGGCGCGGTCGTTCTTCATCGGCTGGTGGGCGGGTGATACCAACATCATCGCCCGCAAAGACCCGCGCTTCCTGCAACATGGTCTGCACCCACCCGAATTCGAGGAACAGGAGTTGATTGATTTTGTGGCCCGTGAATATGGCCACAAGATCACCGCCGAGCAGCTTGCATGGATCAGATGGAAAACAGAGACCGCAGGGGCCGAACAAACGCTTCTGGATCAGAACCAGCCGTGGACCGCAGATCAAGCCTTTGTGCAGACCGGCTATTCGTTCTTCCAGACGCGTGTCATCACCCAAGACATCAAGCGCATCGAGGAGGAGGGGCTTCCCTACCGCGCTTACCGCTACATCGTGGATGGTGACTTCTTCAACTTCCGTATGGTGGAACTGCATCCGGGCGAGGACGACCCCCGCGACATCGAGTTGAAGATTTGGGAAGAACCCGAGGACGAGGGTAAGTATGTCATCGGCATGGACCCTGCCTATGGGCGTAACGATCATAAGGACCACCACGTGATCTCCGTATGGCGGTGCTATGCCGACAGGATGGTGCAGGTCGCCGAGTATTGCACCGCCGATGTGGAAGCCAAGCACGCCGCATGGGTGCTGTTCCATCTGGGGTCGGCCTATAAGGACTGCCTCATCAACCCCGAAGTGGGTGGACCGGGGGCGCTGGTCTTGGGCGAATTTGACCACCTGCGGCAATTGCTGACGATGGAGTCCAATGTTTCGCGCATACAGGCGCGTGGGTGGGAGGATGCGGCGGCGCACGCCCGCATGTATCTGTATAAGCGGCCGGACTCGATGGGCGCGGGTTATGTGATCGGCTTTGCAACCACATGGTCAACCCAGTCGGTCCTGATGCACCAGTTGCGCGGCTCGTATGTTTCGAACGAATTGGTGATCCGGTCAAAAGCCCTCTTGCAAGAGATGGCCCTTGTGATCCAAGATGACGGGCATATTGGTGCGCCGGAATCGCGCGACGAAAATTGCAAAGACGACCGTGTGTTTGCAATGGCCTTCGCCGTCCGTGCGTGGCGCGACTGGACACGCAAGGAAATGATGGCTCTGGGGCAGACCTACGATTTCGTGCAAGAGCAACTCAAGAACAAAGACAAACCTTTGGTCACAACTGTCAATCGCATTGTTTTTAACTATCTAAGGACGATGGAAGACGCGGCAGGTGAAGAACCCGACCCCGAACCGTGGAGAACAGAATATGGATTATGAAATAGAAACCGGAAAATGGTATGAAATACCAGAGAACGATGGTGTATATCCCTTCGATGGTCGTACAGTGTATCTGACGGACAACGGATCGGACGTGCATATCGGCTATTGGCGCAAGACACGAACCTACGACGCAGAAAACGTGAAGTGGGTTGAAGAAGGTTTCTGGGCGCAACGCAATGCAGGCGGGCAACGTTTGGGTATCGCGCCCAATGCCTTCATGTTTTTCGAGGAATAAACAATGGTGTATTTAGGGTATGAAAACGTGGAAGACGACGGTTATCTTGCACCTAAAAAATTTAGGATCAGCTATCGCTGCGATTTGTGTGGGCATGAGTACAAACGCACCTATAAGGCGATTCCCAAAAACGACCCGCCTTGCCCAAGCAAAGCGTGCTCGACCAAACAGGAAATGGAGTCGCTCAAAAAGCAAATCGAAAACCTGACGCGCATGGTTGCAGAGGGCGCGGCCCCCGCACAGACGGGCAAGAATGTTCGGGTGAAAGCGGTTGACCAGACCGCGCAGATTGTCATGGAAGATTACAACATGACCGATCTGAAAGATAACATCCGGCCCGGCGAAAATGTCGCACCGAAATTACCCGGCGTTCAACAGCAGATGGCCGATAATTATTTTGGTGGGGGCTCGATGAAGGCCGCAGGCATGAGCAAGAAGCAAACCGAACTTCTCGGTCGGCGCGCGATTGCAGGGGCCTATCGGAACATGGCTGTCGCACCTAATGCGATCTTGCCGTCGGAAGTGCGCAGCGGCCAAGCACCGCTGCGCCAGATTGGAACCGAAGTCATCAACGAACGTAAACGTTGATTACTTCTTTTTGCCCGAGTGGGTTTGCTGCTTGAGGGCCATTTCTTGCGCTGCGGCTTCGGCTCTTGCCACGTCGCGGCGCATAATGCTTGCGCGTAATTCTTCTGGCTCTGGTGCGTCCACGTGATCCACCAATTGCGATGGGGTCATTGCGCCGATCTTCACCAAGTTGAACGCAAGTTCTTTCGACTCCATCGAGAAGGCCGGCGACGACGAATGGGAGTCCACGGTCAGCGTTACATCTTCCGGCAGATCAGCAAAAGTAAACGTGACAGGCACCGTGCCTTTCGCGGGTGGCATCAACATGCTGTTCTCGCCCGCAATAGCGTCCGACTCCACACCCGCTTGTTCTTCGGGCACCCACGCAATCAACTTGCGGTCGATGTGTGCGCGCGCCAGATCAAGCATTGTTGCGCCAATCGCTTCCACATCACGCTCGACCAACAACGCGCGATCTTTAAAGCGGGGTGAGAACATACGCACCAATGTTTCCGCGTGCGAAGCAGAACGAACACCCGCTTCACCTTGACCTTTGGCAATCGGAGGCAGGCCCATCATTTCATCGAACATGCGCTCGTATTCATGCAACGAGTGCCACAATGTTTCGGGGATTTGAACGGTGTCGCGCTCGATTTTCGCGTTGGGGTTTTGGTCTGTCCAATACCCACCCGGCTTGTTGAAGCGCGAAAGTGCGGTCTGGTTCACACCGGTCGAACCAACGAATTTTGTCGGCGGGTCTTCCTGTTTACGCAAGAGACGATTGATGCCTGTCAGGCGCGAGTTAATTGCTTCTTGCAACAGAACCAAGCGCGATACTTCGGACAAGCCCCAGAAGTAATCTTCAACAGGATTGACGCAGATGGTGTTGAACGGGTGATCCCCGCGCAAGCATGGCTCTGTCTGGCGTGTGTCCGTGTTGTAAGAGAAGATGTTTTGCGTCATGTATTTTCCGGCAATCAGAATGTCATTGCCGATCAGTTGGAATGTGGCCCAGTCGCCGCGACGATCATCCCACACCCAGACTTCATCCATTTCCAGCATCGAGGCTTCGACAGCCGGATCAATCGACGGGCGAGGTTGTGACATCCAATCCACAAGACCGCGGCTCGGGTTTGGTGGGGCGCTACCAGCAGGTTGAAACGGATATAAACCCCCCGTCACGATGTTCATTGCAGAGGCCGACGCATCCTTCATCCCGCCCGTTGTCGAGCGCATGTAAGCCTTGGCCCTGTCAAGCAAGTCACGCTCGTCAGGGCGATCTTTGACAAGGTTTCGGAACTGCGAAGGGTTGATAAGAAAACGATGCGTAAACGCTTCCATATCAGGGTCAAGTTTTGTGTGGTTTTCATGCAGCACGCCGAAGTTTTCCGGCTTCACAATCTGGCTCTTGTATTCCTTGTTCACCATCGTTGTTTTGATGATGCCGATACCGCGCCGGAGACTGCCTGCGACACCTTGCGAGATCAGATTATCAATCCCCGCTTGGCGCGCCATTTTCCGGATGTGTCCAGCCGCCGCACGACCTTTCGATTGGTTGACCACATTGGGGATGTCAGGGTCGGTGACTGCAAATCGCAATGACAGTGGGGAAAAGAGCAGGGATTCGAGGTCGTCGAGCGACGAGAAGATTTTGTTGTACATCGCCGGAGCAGAAGGGTCGGCGGAACCTGCTGTTGCGTAGGACTCATAGAACGCACCTCGGTTTTGTCGGGCTTGCCTCGATGACATGCAAACATCTGCAATGTTACGGGCAAATTGTTCAATGTCGCGTGTAGGTATTAGCATGTCATCCCATCCTATCGTTTTGATATAAAACGACTTTTTTCAATTCTATATTGACAAGGCCGTTCATATCAACTTAATCTTTGTGTGCACCGTCGGGATGGTAAGCTCTCCCGACATCCCTAGCAACAAGGAGTTTTACCATGTTTAACGTTGACACTCTCATCGAAAAGCGTGGCCGCAAGGCAAAGCGTAAAGGTCGTAAGTAATTTACGCTTAGGGGAGTGGGGGTGTAACAACCCCCGCTCCCTCACAATCAAAGGGTTTAGATCGTGGTATTACCATTACCAACTCCCGGTGCTGGCGCACCTCCCGGAATGGGGCCTCCTCCCGCCGCTACTGGCGCGGGACCGGCAGCTATGCCTGGTGGAATGGGCGGCTCTGTCCAACACGGTATGGCGGCTTTGAAAGTCGGCCTAGAGGCTTTGCAAAAGGCCCTCCCTCAATTACCCCTCGGTTCCACACTCCACCAAGCTGTTCTCAAAGCCTTGACCGACATCGGCAAGCAAATGGAAAAACAAGGCGGCAGTGGAAACGATCAAGCTGGTGCAATTCAACAGCTTGTAGATATGGCCCGCACGGCCAAAACGCAACCCGCAATGGCAGGTATGATGCCGGGCGGGGCACCTCCGGCCGGAGGCGCGCCCGGTGGAGCACCTCCACCACCCCCAATGCCACCCGCAGGAGCATAAGGAGTTTCAAATGTCTCAGGGTAAAATTCCAACACCATACGTCAATGACGTTAAAGAAGATAATTCAACGATGCAGTATGTCGCGTTCGATACGATGGGTATCGGCGCACGCAAATCCGGCATCCCGTCTGGTAATACCAATGGTATCAAAGGCTTGGATCATGTGGGCATGGATGCCTCGCATGGCGCAGGCAAGACTCCTTCCACAGGCGGTAGGAAGTAAGCCATGACAGCCACCCCCGAACAAATTGCTTTGATGCGTTCCAAAGAGCTTATCGACGCTCTGTGGAATGACGGCGAAGTAGGTCAAAAAATTCAAGCCACGGCAAAAGCCAAGTGGAATGACATTAAAACGACCGAGGACATACTCAATCCAATTGTGCAGCCGCATGTTGCGAAGATGCAGCAGTTGGAAAAAAAGTATGAGGAACTTCTAAAGGAGCGCGAAGAAGAAAAACGCGCGACTGACGATGAAAAGGCAAGGCGTAAGCTGGAAGAACAGCTTGATGACGCTCGTCGCAAATACAATCTGACTGAAGAAGGCTTCAATCAGATGGTCGAGCGCATGAAGTCAACAGGCAACTATTCCGACGCGGAAGCTGCGGCAGCTTATGTCGCCAGCAAGGCACCGCCTGCCAAAGTTGCGGGACCGACTTGGGGCCCACAAGACCTCGATTTGTTCGGATCGAAGTCACATAACGACGATCTTGTGCAGCTTCATCGTGATCCGATGGGCTACATGGATTCTCAACTGACCGAATTCGTTAGAGACCCTGATAAATACGTCCGGGACACTCTCGGTAATGCGGCTTAATAAGAGGATTTAGCTAAATGGCCTATCCAACATCACCAGTATCAACACTGACGGGGAGTGGTATCACGCCCTCCGGTGCGTTAGGCGCCCAGCTTGCCGCACTGACCCGGCGTGCCTTCATCCCGTCAGTTTACGTCCAAATCTACCAATCACATCCTCTGCTTTCTTTGTTCATGTCGAACGCTAAGGCAGCACGAGGCGGTGTCAGCCAGATTACGGTTCCAGTGCAGGGTTCATCTTTCGTGAACTTCAACTGGGGTTCGTTTGCTGGTGACTTCCCGATGCCAACCGATGCGGCAGCGATCCAGAACGCACAGTTCTCGCTGAAACTCGGTATGGTGCCGATTGGGTTCTTCGGAATGGAGTCCATCATCCAGTCGTCCGAAGTCGTTATTCCGAAGCTGCGCGCGGTTATGTCCGACGCGGCTGTCGTGATTAAGCAGGCTTACGCACAGGCGTTGTATTCCAACAACTATGCTAACTCGCAGGTGTGGGACTCTCTCACCCAAGCCTTTGACGATGGCACGAACGTTCCTTCCTATGGGGGTATCTCCCGCACACCCGGTTCGTTCTGGTCAGGTCAATTGATTACCAACACTGGCGCAGCTGCAACAACCCGTGTCGGTATGGCACAGTTGTTGACCCGCGTACAGGCTGGTGCAGGCGGCGAAGCCCCTGATTACGCTGTCATGAACCCCGCAAACTGGGCTGAACTGATGAGCGACTTCATGTCTCTCGAAATGTTCACCACGCGGCCTCGGTCGATTTACGACAAGGATGACATGGTAAACGCAGGCTTCCGCGCTATCCGAGTGCTTGATACACCGATCTTCCCAGATCCGTTCTGCCCACTCGGAACCTGCTTGATGGTCAACTCGCGCTATACGGGCCTGTATATGTCCGAATACGCTCCGATGACCTTCTCCGGCTTCGAGAGCCAAATCCCCGTCGGTCAGATTTCCGACATCGGGGTTCTGATCTCTTGCGCCGATCTCGTTTGCGCCAAGCCGTCCTCCGGTGCTCAAGTAACGGGCATCACTGGGGCAGCATGGCCGAATGTTCCCGGCACATATCCAGCAGTAATCTAAGGAGTGAGAGCAAATGGGTCTCTTTTCTGGTTCCGGCGTATTACCTTCACTGAAAGGTGTCGCCACTAACGTAGTCACCCTGCAATCGGGTCAGGTTCAACTGATTACCCCCGCAGGTTGGTATATGGTCCACACGGGTCTCTATACCGTTGTTCAGCAGTTTGATCCCATCACGGGCATCTGGCGCGACATTGGTAGCGGCGACCACAACGGCGGTGTCAAGTACATCTATTCAGATGGCGTGAACTACCGTCTTGCTAACCAGACCGGTTGCGCAGTCGGCGCTCTGCTGACCAATGCCGGTTCGGGCTATACCTCGGCACCGGTCGTTACGGCCTCTGCCGGTAGCTCGATCTGGAAGGCAATTGTCGGCGGCGCAGTCTCCACCACGGTCACTGTGACCAACGGTGGCGTTAACTATGCCTACCCCCCGATTGTCCAGTTTGCTGCCCCGCCCGCAGGTGGTGTGCAGGCAACCGGTTACTGCACCATCTCCGGCGGTGTTGTGACATCGGTAACTGTGACCAATCAGGGCGCAGGCTACGCTTCTGCACCGACGGTTGTGTTCATCAACGATCCGCGCGAAGGTGTGAACGGTGTTTCCACCGGCTACAACGCCGCTGCAACCTGCACCCTCACGGGCGCTGGTACGGTTACAGCCATCCTCTGCCTCGATCACGGCCAAGGTGGTTTGACCTCTCTGCCAACACTCAACATCGCCGGTGGCGGTGGTTCGAGCGCAGCAGCTACCGCGATCATGAACTGGTCGATCACTGGCTACACCGCTGGCACCGCCGGCGCTGGTTTGGCTGGTTCGGTCGCCCGCATCACCGCAGAAGATGCCTTCCCCACGTCGGCTTCGGCTTACACCAACCCGAACACCCAGTCCGGTCTGGTGCGCACCCGTAGCGCCGACATCAAAGCGCCGATCTCCGGTGCGGGGATCACGGCAACCGGCGCAGTGGTTTATGATGGTGGTGTTTACACCTCCTCGCCGACCCCTCTCGTCGTCCCCACCGCTTCGGTAGTCACCACAGCCCCCGTTGTGACTTTCTCGATGGGTGGTCAAACTGATACAACCTACCTGACGCAAGTCTAATCGGCATAGGGTATCGGAAACAAAAGCCCGTGCTTGCAGAAATGCGGGCGCGGGCTTTTTAATTTGGAAGATTGCGATGTCACTCAGCCAACTTTTGAATGATACCTCGGTGTTGTTGAACGACATGAACTATTCTTTCATGTCCGAGGCACAACTGACACGGTGGATCAACACTGCGCGGCGAAACGCTGCAAAACGCACAGGTTGCGTGCGGCGTTTGATTACCGGCCAATCAGCTTTCGGTGCATCTGCGCGCGCGGGCCAAGCAATTCCGACCGCGGCACAGCCCGGCGCATTGCCGTGGGGGTTTCCGGCCAATCAAAAAACCAATACCGGCGACTTCAACGTGGACTTCAACAACGACTACAACGTGAATGGGGCCTTCACCTACTACCCCAACCCTCCGGTGTCGGCTGTGGGTGCGATCAACAATACCTGTCAGACAATTCCCGGTGTGGAGCGCTATCCTTACATTGGGTTTTTCAACAAGTTTTTGCAGGCTCAATACGAGGGTGTGGATAGTGTGATTGATACCATCGCGTGCTCGGTTAATTGGGGTGGTACCACACGCCCGACACTTGATTGGATGCCTTGGGATGAATTCCAAGCCTATTGTCGCGCATACTCCGTATTGAATATGTCCTATCCGGCCATCTGGGCCGTCTATAACGATGGCCCGCAAGGCGAAATCTGGATGTTCCCTGTTCCCTCTCAATACAACGAGATTGAATTGGATGTGACTTGCTTGCCCAAAAACCTGATTGACGATACCACCTACGATGTCATCCCCGATGGTTTTCAAGAAGCCTTAAAATATGGGGCGGCAGCAATCGCGTTCGAGTCCACACAACGCTATGCGCAAGCACAAGCAATGGAAGACCGGTTTGCCGATAATCTGGGCGTTGCGCGTGTTTCTGTTGATCGTGGTAAAACCCGCACCTATTATGTTCAAAACCCGTAAGGTGATTTTATGGCAGGCGTTCACGACCACACGGCATCTGTTTTATCGTTGGCACGGGTAATGCTGGCAGGCATTGATCCACGTCAGGAAAACACAATGGTAAAAAGTGCCGCGCTTATACTCATTATCAACACATTGCTTGAAATTGGCGCACCCGGACAGACCGCGCGGGTTTCAGAAGTGAACAATAACGTGCGCTCCATAATGGAGTCGTTCAACGCAATGCAGGGGCGAAACCTTGGATAATACCGAGCAGATAAACAACCTATATGAGGCATCCAAAGAGGCACCTAAGGTAGCGCCACAAATGCCTGTTACGGCTGCGCCCGAAACACCCGTTGTGACGGTTGATCCAGTTTTTGAAAAGAACAAATCCTATGTTTTGCCCGGAGATCACAACTACAATACGGAATTGTCTCCCACACAAGAACTTATTTTTAGAGAGTGGGTTAAACGAAATGAAGTTCCGTTTGATGTGAACGCGCAAATCACAGATTATGACATGCGTGGCTTTTGGAAAGCCTACACAGAGGGAGACCCAAAAGCAAAATCGGAAACAAACCCTAACGACGAAACACTACACTATAGCGACTATTGGAAAACACCCTACCACAAAAGCTTTTCTTCGGAGAGCCAATGGGCAGACCCAGAAAAAGCCCCCCGCTGGAACGATAAAGATCAACTTGTTCTTCCTGATGGCACTGTAATTTTTGACGAGCGAGCGGTAAATGGCAACTAATCCAGAGATTTCAGCCAAAGCAGGTCAAGCCCTTGGACTGCCGCCGGGCTTCAAAGTTTACAGCCCGTTTCCGTTTAAGGGAATGAACTGGCAGGACGCACCCCATGCGATTGAAGACCATGAGTTTGTGTGGTTGGAAAATTTTGTGCGTCTGGGTAACGGCAGTCTGCGCACGCTCTATGACCACGGCGATGCGTATTACACAGCCCCCGCAGGGCGAACCATTGTGTATTTTTCATTCTACACACTGGCAACGACACAATATGCCGCCATTTTTCTTGATGATGGTTCGGCTGTTCAACTTAATATCGCTACCTTATCTACAACAACTATCGGTCCCGCGGGAACCTTCTATAATGCGAGCACTGGTTACAAACCCTTTTGCAAACAATGGGGGTCCATCTATCTGTTGATTTGCAACCGCAACACGACCAATGATTATTGGGCGTGGGACGGCACCCTTTTGTATGGCGCGGGAACTGCCGCACCCCAAGGTGTGAACCTTCTTTCCGCAGGTTTTTCATATTCAAGCACACCGACTGTAACTGCCTTTGGCGGCACAGGATCGGGTATGACGTTCAACACCGTCGTCAACAACGGTGGTGTAGCCGAAATCAACATCACAAATCCCGGCACAGGTTATAATCCCGGCGATGTGGTGCAGTTGATGTTTTCCGGTGGTGGGTCCGACACCTCTGCCGAATTGCAAGCAGTATTAACCGCAGGTTCGGTCGGCGGCGCGGCGATCACCGCAGCCGGTTCGGGGTATGTAACGGCAACCGTTACATTTAGCGCACCACCAAGCGGAACCACGGCGACAGGCACCGCGATTATCAGTACGGGCGAAGTAACAGGTTACACAGGGTTGATCGGAGGCTCTGGTTATACCAGTGCGCCTTCTGTATCATTTACAGGCGGTGTCGGCAGCGGCGCGGCCGCTACCGCAGTCGTCTCCGGTGGCGCTATTACGTCTTTGATTATCACGAACTCCGGCAGCGGCTATACCTCACCACCTACCATTGCCTTTACCGGCGGCGGAGGCGCGGGGGCCAACGCAACGATGGTTATCAGTGGTGCGGGAACAATCATAGGTATCACCATCACAAATCCCGGTTCGGGATATGTGACCGCCCCCACCATCAACATCACTTCGGGAACAGGTACGAGCGCGACGGCCAAAGCCGTGTTGAAACCAACGGGCGTCGCATCAATTACCGTGCTTAATAATGGCACTGGTTTTACATCTGTTCCGACACTGACAGTCACAGGCGGCGGAGGATCAGGGGCAACAGCCCTCGCCGTACTCACAGGAACGTCGGTCTCTGCCATTAACGTTACGGCATCTGGTTCGGGTTATTCTTCGGCACCTAGCGTTCAGTTTAAAGGTGGGGGTAGTGGGGCGACCTTACCTACCGTAACCGTCAACATGAACGGCGACAAAGTAGGCTCCATAACCATCACAGATGCAGGCGCAAACATCACCGATAATCTAGAAATAATCCTTTCGGGCGGCGGCGGTTCCGGTGCAGGGGGTGTTGTGGTTCTCAACCCGACTTCTATTGCGTCGGTTGTTGTGTCATCGACAGGTAAATATTATACCACTGCCCCTGCGGTTGAAATCTCTCCCGGGGCCAACAGTTCGGCTTATGCCACGGTGTCCTTGATGCCTTATGGTATTTCCGGTTCGGCTATGGAAACCTTTTTGTCGCGCGTATGGATCATCAACCCCGCGGTGCAAGCGTTCTCGACCATTCCGCCCGGAAACTTATGGAATTTCAGCGCGCCCGGCTCGGTGTATGATTTTGCAACATCAAGTGGTGGGGGTGCGGCGGTTAACACCGACGCGTTCCTTCAAACACAATACACGAACGTCCGGCAATCATCCGGCTATTTGTATTTTTGGGGTAATGGTTCGGTGTCTGTCGTTTCCAACGTCAACACTTCGGGCTCGCCGGCGACCACAAACTATAACTACCAGAACGTGGACCCGCAATCAGGGCTCGATTTCCGCGACACCGTGCAAGATTTTGGTAAATCCATCATCGCTGCCAACAATCTCGGTATTTTCGGTCTCTATGGGGGTTCACTGGCAAACATCTCGCTTAAATTGGCGCAACTGTTTGCCAATGCGGTCTATCCAGATCAAGGGGGCATTGAACCTTCTTCTGCGGTCGCCACACTTTACAACATCAAACACTATCTTAATTTTTTAACGTTGCGAGATCCCGACACAGGGGTCGCACGCAACTTGATGGTAGTGTGGAATGAAAAAGATTGGTCGATTGCCTCACAGACAATTGATATGACATTTATCAACACACAAAAAGTCGCCAGTAAATACCACGCATGGGGAACAGACGGCAGCAGTCTTTACCCCTTGTTTGTGCAACCTTCGGCACAGCTGGAAAAGCGCATAGATACGAAAAACTATGGTGCTAACCACATGTTTATCCAGAAGCAAGCCTTGGCCGCTTATGTACAGGCGACTGACCATTCAACATCAAATGCGGGCATCTCGGGAACTTTGGAACTCTCCATTTCAGGGCTTGCCACACAGAACAGTTTTGATCCCTCACTGCAAAGCGGCATTTACAATGCTGCATTGCGGCAACCTAACTTCAAATCACCGGAACCTTTCTATGGAATGTGGGGAACATCTCTTGAAGGGATAGGGTTTGTCATGACCGGCATCCGGTTCACAACAACAAGTCCAGATTTCACATTGGGCAACCTCGTGCTAGGATATGCCGATGTTGTCGCCGCTTACTAACAGGAGTTGACTATGGTGAAGCACCAAAAACAGCGTAAAATGGACTTCGAAAGCATCATTCAGAACGGCGAAAACCCCAATGGGTTCACCGCCCAGACGGCCAATGGCACCGCACATTGGAATGGAACCGGTTGGAACAAAGAATACAGCTCGGATTTCAAGATGACGCAGGTTCAGCCGGACCCGACACGGCCAGAAGGCCGGAGCAATCGCACGGGTGAATAATGCTTGCCAACCTGCTCAATACCCCAAAGACAGAGCAGGAATGGTTGTGGTTTGTCCGCGATCACAGGGACAGCCATGACCGTATTCGCGCGGCAATTAAAACCCAATATGGTGTAGATTTAACAGACTACACCATAGAACCTGTAAATTTTCAGGATACAAGGCAATTTCTGCAATATAACTCAAGTCTGCATAGTGATATGAACGCAATCGTTAAATCACAATCGTCAGATTTACTTGATGTGGACTTCAAAAACCCCGAACAGGTGCAAGCGTGGTTTAATCTGCATTATCAAGAACACGAAAATGCAGAACAATTACTTAAAATAGGAGGCTAGGGTGTTAAATTTAGGTATTGAGACTATCGACGACGTGAGAAGCGAAATCCAACACTTGCTTGAAATGCACTGGGAGGAAATCGCAGTTTGGCAGGACATTCCGTTGGCTCCCAACTGGGAAGCGTACTATGCCCTTGAAAAATCAGGAAGTATGGCTGTTTATACGGTCAGAGACGACCAAAATGACAACAAATTGGTCGGATATGCTGTCTTTTTCATGCGTCACCACATCCACTATAAGAACCATATTTGGGCGCTAAACGATATTGTTTGGGTCCATCCCGAATACCGAGACGGCAAAATTGGCAGAAATCTCGTGAATTTCTGGGAAAAAGATTTACAATCGCGCGGCGTGCATGTTGTGCATGTCAATGTTAAGGTAGCCCATCCGGCCTTGGGTTTGATCCTGAAGTGGTCAAAATACAAGACAGTCGAAAGTGGGCATGAAAAGAGGCTGAACTGATGGGCGTTACAGCAGGTATTGTTTTTGGTGCAGGAGAAGTCGCGGCTGATACAGCCGCCGCAGTAGCAGCGACAGATATTGCCGCCACCGCCGCCGCTGATTTTACCGCGATGGGGGCTTTGGGTGATTTCTCGGCCATGACCTTAGCTGATGTCGCCCTGCCCTCGGCGGTCAGTGAGGCTGCCGCCGGAACATTGGCCTATGCTGCTCCTGAAGTGGCGGGTGCTATCGGGTCAACTCTGGAAGGGGCAGCCGCACCTTTCGTTGAGGGTATCGGTGCCGAAGGCGGGCCTCTGGCCACAGGGGTTCCCTCCACCGTGGAAGCCACAACCTCTGCCATTCCCGGCGTACAGACAACAACTGCCGCACAGCAAGCCTTGGCAAGCGCCCCCGCAGGCGTGACTTCTGGAACAGGCGGGGCAGCCGGTTTTGCTGCCCCTGCCGGCACACTACCTGAAGAATATCTGGGCACCACACCGTTCCAAGTTGGCGCGCCTGCCGAAGTTACCTCTCTGACACCGAGCGGCGCACCTATTGTTGACACCGCTGCAAGTCCGTTGACCCCTACCACTGCCGGTATGACCACTACGACCGCCGCTGCGCAAACCCCTGTGATCGGGGGTGAGGCAGTCAGTTCGGGTTTGACCGCAGCCCCCGCCGCAACATCTTCTCTCGAAGTTGCGGTGCCGCAGGAAGTGGCACAAACAACCGCGCCCAGCGTGTTCTCAAGTCCCGGTGCGGGCAGCCAGTTGTCATCCTCTCTGGCAAATGCAGGCTATTCACCTTCGCAAGCCTTGGCAGGGGATCAATTCGCACTTGGCCCCTCTACAGGCACCGCTACAGATGCGACTGTGGGTGGGCAGGCCGTCACACAAGCACCTGCGGCATACAATCCGCAAGGGGCCTTGCCTTCAATGGCACAACAGGGCGTGCCTACAGTCGCACCACAAACAATCGCAGAAACGGCTCCTGCGGCAACCACTGCGCCAGCAACGACCGCGCCCGCTACAAGCGCAGGCACAAGCATCGGTGAAGGTTCATCCGGTCTGACCTCGCAAGAAATCGGCGCAGGTAAAGCGGCAACAGGCGCATCGCAAGCCGCAAGTGCGGCAGGTGGAGAAGGTTTTGGGTCAAGCATTGTTGATTATTTGAAGAAGAACCCATCACTACTTTTGAGCGGTGCGGGGCTCGCCTACAATATGATGAACGCACAGCAACCACCAAAATTCCAACCACAAATGAGCGCGGCCGCACAGAACATGCAGGCACAAGGAACACAACTTGCCAGCTATCTCTCAACCGGCACTTTGCCTCCCGGCGTGCAGGCAAATCTGAACGCCGCGCGGGATGCAGCCGTCGCCACGGTTCAGTCGAACCATGCGGCAAGAGGCACATCCGGCTCGTCGATGGAAGCGCAGGACATCCAACGCATCAACGAAACAATCGTTTCTCAAGGTGCGACGATTGCGACACAGTTGTTGCAAGCAGGTATCAGCGAGCAGCAAATGGCAGCAGGTATTTATCAAAACCTTATGCAAGCCTCGCTGCAACAAGACGCTCAAATGTCCAGTGCGATTTCCAATTTCACAAACGCCTTGGCGTATGGGGCTGCACGGAACTTAACACCAGTGGGTTAATGTATCATGGCCGACGAAAATACGAAAAAACCGGACGACGACATCACTTCTATTCTTGCAGGGCCGCCCATTAGCATTGGGCCTATGCCTGCAAGTTCGGTGTTGGCCCCTCCAAAAGCAACAGCGCCCGCCACTGCGCCCGCAGGTGCGTCGCTTGCGGCCGCTCCACCGCCTGCCACCGCCGCTCCGCAAATGACCGCTGAACAACTTTATGCGGAAGCGCAAGCGCGTAAACAAGCGCGTGAAGATGAGGCGCTTAAAACACAACAAAAATACGAAGCCACAGAGTTAAAAATTGCAGAAGAAGAAGCCCAAGACGCTAAAAAGCGACTTGAAAAAGCTACTGAAATTCAAGGTAAGCGAGGGGAAGTCGCATACCCCAAATTTAATCAAGTTCCTTACAAGCCTGAAAAACCCACGCCTCTCGTGGAGCAGTGGGGATCTATGGCTATGCTTTTCGCAATGCTCGGTTCAGCCTTCACCCGTAATAGGGCCGTCACAGCGTTGAACGCTGCGGCTTCCGCCATGAAAGGGTATCAGGAAGGCGATAAGGCGCGTGCGGAACAAGCCTATAAAGAATGGAAAACCGCGAACGAGAATTTGCAAAAAGCTGCCGATTTTGAAGCCGATCACTATAAGCAAATTATGAAAGGTCTCGATAGCGAAGAAAAGCTGATCGAAATGCAAGGCACGGCTAAAGAAAAAGAATTTATTGCAAAACGCAAAGCAAATGACGCGATGTTTAACAACACACAACGCATTGCCATTGCAAAAGAACACGGCGAAGAAGCGGCCAACCTTGATGTGTTACGCTCAATGAAAAACGCAGAAGAATTTAATAGGCTTACCAACTATACAAATTTGGTGGCAAGTGAAGACTATCAAAACAAGACACTTGCGGAGAAAAAAGCCGCAATTGAAAAAACAGGCTATATCAAGGGTATTGAGAATTTTCAAAAACACATGGATTCTCCTGCCGGACAACGCGAAAAGATTGCAGAATACAAAAAGACCGATCCCGAATATCGCAAAGCGGTTGAAGAAAAAAATACGTTGAAACAATTGGAACTGCTTGAAGAACAAGGCGATCAAGAGTCCGTAAAGGTCATCGCTAAACTTCGCGCGGAAGAAGCCAAACAAAGCCGTTTGGAAGGTAAAGGTGGTGAAGCACAGCGTGCTGTCGAGCAAGGCATTGCAAACTATGCTATTCCTTTGGGTATCCGCCCTCGCACAGAAAACGCAGGTAAGTTATGGGATGACCGCTATCTGCGTGTGAAGCAGTTAAACCCGACTTTTGTAGAAGGTGATTATGGAAATAGAAACCTTGCTTATCGCCATTGGGTTGATCCGAATGGTGTCGGTAACAAGCAGGTTTTAAGCTATACAACCCTTGCGCAGCATTTGGGTGAGTTGGATATGCTTGTCGGAGAGCTGGAAAAATCCAGAGCCACAGGAAATTCACAACTTACAAACGAATTGAAAGCAAGAATTTCGGCAGGGGTCGGTAAACCTATCACAGCGATCACAGATATACAGGCCGCACGAGGTTTGGTGGCCGACGAAATCATCAAATCTGCAACAGGTTCCGCAGGTGCATTGCTTGATCGTGAGCAGCAAGCCGCTGTTCTTGATGGAAAACTACCTATCTCTGTTCTTCGGTCAAACATTAACATCATGAAAGATTTGGTGGGTGGGCGTATCAATTCGGCGATGTCGGATTTCGTTGCCGGCACAGGACGGACCAAAGAAGATTTCTACCCCTTACTCACACCGGAAGCACGCGTCATGTTTGCAAGGCCGCTTGAGATCGGTGAAGAACAATACAAAAAAGACTTGGCGACACTGGTTAAAAAGAAAGGCACTGCGGCTCCCGGCACTACTACGCCTGCTGCGACTACCCCTGCTGCGACTACCCCTGCTGCGACTGCGCCTACCGCACCTGCGGCAAAAACATATTTCAAAGGTGATCGAGAAATTATCGTAAGCGACGGAAAGTGGGTCTATAAAGACACTGGCGAGGAAGCAAAATAATGGTCGATGAAAACAAAATGCCTCCCCTCCCCGAAGGCGCTGTAGAAAAAGAAATGCCGCCTCTCCCCGAAGGCGCGGTAGAAAAAGAAATGCCGCCCCTTCCGCCCGGAGCCACGGAAGTAGAAGCCCCCAAAGAACCCACCGCTACCGAGAAAAGGGCATTGTTGCGCAGGCAGCAAATGCAGGAAGCGCGTGAAGATATGAAAGGTTTTGCATCCGGTGTGGCACAACGCCCTGTTGGTATCGCGCAGTTGGCGGTAACACCTGCTGAAAACACCGAATACGGGTCAAAAATTTCCAAATATCTGCAAGACACGGCAAAGACACTCAAAGAATACGGGACTGAACGTGGTCAAACCGCAGGTAAAATAGGCTTTGACATTGCGGCTACCGGAGGCATTTTAGGAGCGGCAAGAAATCTTGCCCCAGTTGCGGCTGCGCGACTTATTCCTGAAACAATCGCACCTCTCGTAGGCGGGGCATCAAAAGTTGCTCCCGAAGTTGCGGAAGCGGCAACGGCTGCGACAGAAGGCACGGAGCTTGCGACCAAAGTAACAAACCTCGACCGCACACTTAAAGGTCTTTGGCAATTAACTACGGAAGCCGCAAAAGGTACTGCAATCGGCGCACCTGTTGGCGCGGCTACGGGGGCTATCGAGACACGGACAGAAGACACTGCAAAAGAACGTATGGATGCCCGCTGGCAAGAAATTGAAAATCAATTCGTGCAGACCGGTCTGTTTGGGGGTGCGGTCGGCGCGTTAAAACCACTTTTTCTCGGCGCAGGTAAACTGTTCAGCAATTTAAGCGGTGCGGAACAGCGTAAAGCTCTCAAAGAAGCGGAAGACTGGTTGGCATCTATCAAAGAAAAAACAGGTGTTAAAGTTTCCGAATTGAAAGGCGAGCAAGAAGCCACCGCGACCAAAGCACAAAGCATGGCGGCTTCGGCTGAAAGCGAAGCACAAAAAATTGTTGAAGATTTTAAAAATCTTCCCGCCGAAGACAAGACAAGTTTTGGCACGTATCTGAAAGATCGTTTGGCTAAGAACAAAACATTCCTTGAAGCGGAGCGCGAGCGGCTGTCTGGTTTTAAAGAGGCAGTACAATCGGCCCCCAAGGGGGATGTTGTCAAAACCGATGCCATCGCAGACTACATCAAAGAAAACCAAGCGAAATATAATCCAGAGACCCCTACCTACAAAATGTTTGAGCATATCAAAAAGGCATTGGGACTTCCTTCCGAGGAAGCCGTCACAACTGCCAAACAGGGTGCCAAAAAATTGATGGAAGCGCGGGAAGGGATAAGCGTCAATGATGCTGACTCTTTGCGTAAATATTGGAACACAATTGAAGCCGAAAATAATTATAAGGCTCTTACCAATGTGGATGCAGCGGCAGGAGACGAAGCGCACGAGTTGGGCAAAATCAAAGAGCTTTTGATGGAAGCTGTCGGCGACGCACACAAGCCTTACCAAGAAGCCGTGACAAAGTGGGCGCAAGAGTCGCGCCCGCTCGATCCTTATCGCACAGGTGGGTTCAAAGGGCTTGGCCCCAAAGATCGTTTCACAGGCGAATACGCGGTGTTGGAAAGCAAACTCACAGGAGCCGTTCTGAAAGCCGCCCGTGAGGGCGATCCGGCTTTTGTGAACATGGTTAAAAACGACCCCGAGTTCAAAGAGTATGCAAAGAAGTATTTTACAGGCGAATTGTTTGGTATAAGCGAAGCGCAGAAAACACCGACGGCTACAAATTTCAGAACTTTCTGGCGAAACAACGAAAAGATGTTGGATGAACTTGGTTTGAAATCACACTTCAAAGACCTTCAAGCGAAGTTTGAAAAAGGTGAAATTTACAAACAGACCGCCAAAGAAAAAATAACCGAGATGACCGAAGCGAAAAAGCTCCAAGACAGCTTGGCGCAAATGCAAACAAAAATAGAAAACACCCCTGTCGAAAAAATCATAAAATCCGAAAAGATGCAAAGTTGGGTTGATTCTTTAAGGTCTGATAAATTGATTTCGGATGCTGAACATGATGCCATGTTGAAGGAAATCAACGCGGCACAACGTCGGTATGCCGAAACCAAAAATGACAAAGAATATAGTGATTGGGTCCGTCAATGGATAACATATACTGCCCCTGTAGCACTTGGTCTGGGGGCCGGAGCAAACTATGTGTCCGGTAGAATTATGAGAGGAAGTCAATAAAATGGTTGAGCCTGCATCTTCTCCGTTGGCACCTGCCGGTTCACAACTGGCCCCACAAGACGGACAGCAAACCCCCGCGTCGCCTTATTCACCTGCGTTCCGGTATGCCGACGCTTTCACGGCGGTTAAGGAAGGCGGCAGAACCAAGAATGACGGCACGGGGCGCGCAGCGGCTTTTGGTATTGACCAAAGGGCACACCCCGAACTTGATATTTCGAAGCTGACACCGCAAGAGGCACAAGGCATCCGATATCAATACTGGAAGGCCATCAATGGGGATGAACTTGCCAAGATCAGCCCCAAAGCCGCCATGATTGCGTATGATACCGCCATCATGGCCGGACCCAAAGTTGCGGTGGAATTGATACGGCGCTCCAACGGCGATCCTGCGGCCATGTATTCGGCACGCGTCAATTTTATGAATGATCTTATCAAAAAAGATCCTGCCAAATTCGGTCCTGTGGCGGCTAACTGGGCTTCCCGTAACGACGACTTGGGTAAGGTCGCCGGCGTGATCGAGGGAAAAGCCAACATGCCCGATCTTGAGCAAATTGCTAAGAACGGTCTCTATATTCCCGGCAGTTACATGCAGGAAAAACAGACACAGCTTGCCTCGAACACCCGGGAGGAAGCGGCACGACCTCAAGGTGTTATGGACAAAATCGGTCAGGACTTTAAACAGGGTTCGGAAGACCAGAATGTCAAAAAAGCCGAACAGACGGCACCGCAAACACCAAAAATGGACCCCTTGCACCCCACAGTGGCGATGCCGCAGCAGATTGCCGAGGACAAGAACGCAAGCTATGCTCGTGCTTTAGAAAAAATCGCACAACGTCAAGCACATAACGTCCCACAGCCGACACCTGCGGTCACGCCGCCCGTTTCGACACCCCCCAAAGAATTCATGCAAGCGCCAAAAGAGGCCGAAAATGAACGACAGCCCGAACAAACTTCTTGATGCCCTCGATCTTGCCGCCGCTCTCCTCTTGGAAAAAGCAGGGGTCGGTGCTAGGATGGACGAGGAGAAATCAGGAACCGCCGTCACCGTAACCGAGCAGGTTAAGGCTTTTGAGGCCGTTGTTGATTGGGCCAAAACACGAAAAGACCTGCGTCCCCCGCAGAAAGAGGAGTCACGGTTCGATGGAATCAAACGAGAGTTCAGTTCGGCGGCTGCACGTCGAGGAAATAAGTCAAAGGCCAAAAAAGCCAGCAGCGGAAGCCTTACATCCACAGATTTCGACCCCGGAGACGACCCTGACGACAACCCAACCTACAACGCTTAATGTCGTTGTGGCGGCTTTCGCGGGTCTCGGTTACGCTCTTTCGGCCCGTGGGTTGCTGCTTTTGGCCCTGATCGGGGCTTTTGTTTTGTCTGTAATGGCGACGCTTTCCCAGACGCTTCCCTCGCTTTATGTGCTGGTCGCTTATTGCATTTTTACAGTCATTCCCGTAGCTTATCTTGAGGTTCGTCGGAGGCAACAGTGAGCGTCGTCCCAACAGTATCAGTTGACGGCATTGGTATTATTGGCGCAGGTCAGTTAAATGCCTATGTCATCGGCGCGTTAAACACCGCCGTCATGCGCACCGTCGTCGGTCAACCTGGTATGACGGTGTATTTACAGGGAACCAACGTCCCCAACGATGGTGGTCAGGGTTGGTATTATTGGAATTATGCTTCTATTGCTCCTGATGACAACAGTTCAGTCATTGTTCCGAACGGCGTTGTTTTAGGTGCGTGGATCAGGCAGGCGCTAGTTATTACAAACAGTGGACCTGCCTTTAGTGCTTATTCCAACTCATCCCAATCGGTCTCAACCGGAGTTGTGGCTAAAATCAACATCAATACCAAAGAGTTTGATACCAATGCGTGCTTTGATCCCACGCAATACAGGTTTACTCCGACAACTGCCGGTTATTATCAAGTCGATGGCAATATGCAAGCCACAGTAACTACCGGAACGCAAGTCGGGGTTTTTCTTTATAAAAACGGATCGGTGTATAAAAACGGCAGCGGTTACACGTTTGGTTCCGGTAATTTTTCAACTGCAAATGCGGTCGTGAATGCGTTGATCTACATGAACGGCACAACAGATTACATTGAGTTGTGGGGTTCCGTAACAGGAACAACCCCTATCATTGTGTCGGGTGCTGCATTGACAAATTTTAGTGCGTTTTTGGCGCGTAATCAATAAGAGGCTAAACGATGGCAAGAGTTGTAGGTTTTTGTGAACAGCAAGTACTCACTCCGGTATATCGAGCAGACGGAGTGGTTGCAGCCGGAGGCACGCCGCAACTCATTCTGCCGCGTGCTGCGCCTCGGTCATCGCTTTTGATCCAGAACACATCGGCGTCGGACACAATCGAGATTGAATTTGGTTGTGCCCGTGCCACCGCCACGATCTCCGGCGGTAAAGTCGTAAGTGTGAGCGTCACCAATGGCGGCTTTGGTTTTACTTACGCTCCCACTGTTGTTTTCTTGGGTGGTGGAAACATGTTGAACGGACGTGATCTTGGTTTGGGCTACCCCAACCAAGGCGCACCTTCAAATGTTGCAACCGCACATTGTATTTTGACCGCCGGAGCCGTTTCTTCCATTGTCATTGACAATCCCGGCTCTGGTTACGATTGCGCCCCTTATGTTCAACTGCTGAACGATCCGAACGATAATTACGGGTGTGCGGCACCATCGGCAGTAAGTGGGTTCAAATTGGCTCCGGGAGCGTCGCTATATCAAGCCTATAACGTCGTAACCACCGATGCAGTTGCAGTTTATGGTCCGACAACTGGTAACTCTTGGTTCTGCCAATACACGACCTAATTTGAAAGTTGCCGCATGACCGTTGATACTCGCGCCCAGCTCATAGCTCTTATCAATTCGCAGATTGTTGCGAACGGTGTTGGTGCGATCACCGGTCCCGTTTTGAACAATGTGTTAGATACGACGGTATTTTCGTCACTGTTCAATGCGGGCACTTGGAACGCAACGGCAAGCTACTATCAATTGGATATAGTGCAATATAACGGGTCTTCGTATTTTGCACTGCAAAACAACACCAACATCCCCCCGACAAACGCTTTATATTGGACGGTGTTTGCACAAGGCGGCACAACTGGTCCAACAGGACCAACCGGACCCACAGGTGCTCCCGGCACACCCGGCGGCCCTACTGGCCCGACAGGTGCTATGGGTCCGACCGGCCCCGGTGTCGGCGCGACTGGTCCGACCGGACCAACAGGGCCAGCGGCGCTCACAACCTATACCCGTACCAATGATACGGCGACCGCCGGTCAAACGGTATTTCCAATCACTTATTCGGTTGGCTACCTCCAAGTCTATTTGAATGGTGTGCTGCTTGACCCTGCCGATTATACGGCGTCAAACGGCACCTCGGTCACGCTGGGCGCGGCTTGTGTCGCAGGCGATCTCGTCACCTTCATCGCCATGAATTATGTCGGCGTGGGTTCGACAGGCCCGACAGGTCCAGCGGGTACCGGCGCAACAGGTCCGACCGGCAGCAATGGTCCGACCGGACCAACGGGTTTTGGTCCGACCGGCCCGACAGGCACCGGTGGTCCCACAGGTCCGACCGGCACAGGGCCGACAGGACCAACAGGCGCGGCATCCACAGTCCCCGGACCAACCGGCCCGACGGGCACTGGCCCAACCGGCCCGACGGGCACTGGTGGCCCCACAGGGCCAACCGGACCGACCGGCCCAACCGGATCTATCGGCAACACCGGCACAACCGGCGCAACAGGCCCGACAGGGCCAACCGGCACCGGCCCAACCGGCCCTACCGGAGCGCAAGGTGCTGGTGGCGCGCAAGGTTATTATCTGTCGGCGTTCGATACGACCACACAGACGGTCGCAAGCATCACAACGGCACACCCTATCACCTACAATACAGTGTCCATCGGCAGTGGGGTCACAATCGCTTCCGGCAGCCGCATCACGTTTAACAATGCCGGCACATTCAATATTCAATTCAGTGCCCAGTTGGTGAACACCGACACACTCGTCCACAACGCCGAGTTTTGGTTGCGCAAGAACGGCGTGGATGTTGCCGACACCAACCGCATCCTCAATGTTCCAAGCACGAACGCCGGCATCAACGGTGAAATTGTCGCAAGCTGGAATTTCATGCTGACGCTCGCGGCAAGTGATTATGTGGAACTCTATTGGAACGCAGCAAGCACATTGGTTTCTGTTGCAGCTTTGCCGTCGGGTTCCTCTCCGACAGCACCCGTAACGCCAAGTGTGTTGTTGACGGTTCAGCAGAATATGTACACGCAAGCCGGACCGACAGGTCCGACAGGTGCACCATCTTCTGTTGCCGGCCCCACAGGTCCAACCGGTTCAACAGGCGCAGGTATTCAGTACAAAGGTGCGGTGGCAACCGCTACCGCTTTGCCGGGCTACCCGAGTTCCTATGTAGGTGCAATCGGGGATGCTTATGTCACCACAGACAACGAGCACCTATGGATTTGGAGCGGCACAACTTGGGTGGACAATGGGGCGCTCGTCACCATTGCTGGCCCCACCGGGCCGACCGGCCCGACTGGGCCGACCGGCAATGTTGGTTTAACCGGCTCTACCGGCCCTACTGGCCCTACTGGTCCGACCGGTGCGGCATCGAGTGTTGCCGGTCCGACAGGCCCGACAGGCCCGACGGGTCCGACAGGCTCTACAGGTGCAGCTTCGACCGTAGCAGGTCCAACCGGCCCGACGGGCATTGGTGGCCCCACAGGGCCGACCGGAACAATCGGACCGACCGGTCCAGTCGGCGCTGGTGGGACTGTGGGTTATTGGGCAAGTATTTGGGACACAACAACTCAAACAGCCGCAAGCACAACGACAGCTTATGTTGTTGGTTTGAATAGCATTGACGTAAACAGCTCCGGTGTCAGCGTTGTTTCCGGAAGCCAAGTCACATTTGCGAACGCCGGTGTGTATTGTGTTGAGGCATCTGTTCTGTTTGAAAACTCTGACGCGCAAGTTCAATACGGCGATTTCTGGCTTAGAATGAACGGCACTGATGTTGCCGACTCAAACAGTCAGGCCGCAATTGTCAGCAAAAACGGGTCTGTCAACGGCGCTTATGTTCTGACGGTTCCTTTCGTTGTGAAGGTCAATGCCGGAGATTATATTCAGTTTGCTTGGAGTGTATCTGCGACAACTGTGAGGATTGCAACCCTTGCGGCAGGGACAGGTCCAACGCGTCCCGAAGCCCCCGGTGTCATCGTTACGGTTCAACAAACAACCTATACGCAGCTTGGTCCTACCGGCCCGACAGGTCCGACAGGCACTACTGGTACAACTGGTTCTGCCGGCCCGACGGGCCCTACCGGCCCGACGGGAACAACTGGCACAACGGGCTCTGCTGGCCCTACTGGTCCAACCGGCCCAACTGGAACGACCGGAACAGGGGGGCCAACTGGTCCTACTGGTACAACAGGTTCGTCTGCGAGCTTCACCCGCACTCCGATCACCGCAACAGCCGGTCAAACCTCATTCCCGGTGACTTACACTGTCGGCAAAATTTTGGTGTTCTTGAATGGTGTGCTTCTTGAAACTTCCGACTATACGGCCACAAGCGGAACAGCGGTTGTGCTTGGTGTGGCAGCATCGGCTGGCGATCTGTTTGACGCCCTGACCTATTAACGGAGAATAAGCATGTCCATTTCACGCTATCTGAGCCAATTTGCAGAACTTCTTGCTGCAAACGGGGTTATTTCTGGGTCGCTTCAATCCACAGGTAACGCTTTTATGGAAATTGACGCATTGGTTGACGGCGCAACGATCACTCCAAATTTTAGCGTTGGCAACAATTTCTCTGTGACATTGGGCGGCAACCGCACATTGGCAAATCCGACCAATCTTAATGTAGGACAATCTGGCGTCATTTATATTACGCAAGATGCAACTGGTAGTCGCACACTTGCTTATGGAACATATTGGAAATTTCCGGGTGGTGCGGCTCCGACATTAACAACGACCGCCAACGCTGTTGATGCCCTTACTTACACTGTGCGCACGACCACAAGCATTACTGTTACCTCCATTTTGAACATTGGGTGATCCATGGCACTTCCTGTTGAGATCAATCCTTTAGAAATGGGTTCTATTACAAGTGGCTATCAGATAAGCCGCAGCGTTCGCTTG
>JGI24890J29729_1000369_pt1 | contig 30170 bp, 34 predicted proteins | sample FreactcultureFD7_FD_29729 | JGI IMG/M metagenome (IMG submission 29729)
ACAGGATCGGGATTAAGACGCTTGTATGCCATTTAAAACACCTGGTAAGCAGTTCCGCTGAAGAGCAGCTGAACAGATTGATAGTTTACATTCATAGCAAAGGTAGTTCCACCGTCTATAAGAACAGTTCCACCGACTGTCGTGATGATGATGTTGTTGGTAGCAGCTATGCCCACGATGTCTTTGATGTTGTAGATACGACCCGTAGCGGGAGCATTAGGTAATAGGATCGTCACTGCGCCTGCTGTAGCATCTACGCCGATATAGTAGTCAGATGATAGGGTTGTGTATGGAGACATCGCTGTCGTTACGAGTGTGTAGTTAACAACTGTTTGTGGGCTTGAGACGGTTGTGAAGATGTATTCTGTAACGATCACTGCGCCCTGATATCCTGCGCCACCGTTTTGATTTCCTACACTATTTACAAATGCACCGGAACCACCACCGCCATATGAAGTACCTGGATTTCCGTTAGATACTCCAGTATAAGCAACAGAATTAGCGCCTCCGCCAAAGAATGAACTCCCGCCAGGGCCATTAGATTGTCTCGACAATCCATATCCTGGATTACCCGTAGTAATGAAATAGGGAACCACTCCAGTAACTGTTGCTGTGCCGCCATTACCTCCAGGGGTTACAATCGTAGTGGATGAACTTATTCCGCCAGCTCCAGAAGTAGCAGTAATGAAAGACCCGAATGTTGTATTCGATCCGGCAGAACCATTAGATCCTCCAACGCCACCCGCACCACCTGATCCTACTGTACCAGATTGGGATGCACCAATTTGGGCAGAACTAAATACAGCGCGGGCATAGCCTCCTCCACCTCCAGAAGCTGCGTAATTACTGTTATTAGCTCCACCACCACCGCCCCCTGGTCCTACAACCTCAACGATACAATAGACCATGTTAGCTGAAGGTGTATAGGTGTATGATCCTGCCGTTCCGAACACCTGCATATTCACAGTCAGGATACCTACTTCACTACCTCCAGCCGGTTGCCACGAGGGAAGAGATGTGGCTGAATTGTATGTGAGAACATCTCCTAAAGTCCCTACAGAACTGACAGACTGAAGAGATCCTGTACTTGTCGTTCCACCACAGATAGGCATGAATTCTGTGAAGGAAACATCACCTGTACCGCCTCCCGGTACAACTGCTGTTCCAAACGCTGGATCGCTAGATGAACCTGTAGATACGAGGGGAATGCCTGCTGTAGAACTTGGGACTGCGAGACCAATAGTGCTTGTCCCTTCGCCTAAGAGAACGTTATGAGCAGTCAATCCCGTAAGAGAAATGGTTTCTGTGTTGGTAGTTCCTGTCACATAGAGAGAACCAGAGCCAAGAACGTTAATGTTCCCGCTCGAGTCCGGACTGACTGCCACTGAATCGTTGCCAGTGAGAGTCTTGACTGTGCCACCACCGCCCCCTCCACCTGTGAGATTGAGCCATGTAGCTACTGTGCCCACAACATTTAAGAGAGCCCAATAAGAGGGGGTAGTTGTGTTTACCCACGTCTGACCGATAGGATATGTGTAGTTAGACGATGTAGGATCTACAGTCATCACGACGATAGGTCCTACTGCACGCCACTGAGATGTAACCAATCCATTAGCTGAAGAAAATGCCTCTAGATACCAGATCGCGTTGGTGATGGTGTTCACCCACGCGGTCTGTAGAACATAGTTCGGTGTTGTATCGTAAGGAGACGGATCCCGAGTTTGGAAGACATACGAGGGGATAGGGGATGTCCCTGTAGCCACTGCATATGAATTCTGTTGATGCGGGATCGTCATGTTTTCCTTTAATTGTTAATGTATTCTGTTACGATAACTAATCCGTTGGCACCAGAACCACCTGTTGATCCCGAGGCACCAGCCCATCCAGATCCACCGCCTCCTCCATATGAAACACCATTATTTCCATTTATGGGAGCTGTATCTCCTGGAGGAACCGGAACAAATAGTGCATTAGCCCCTCCTCCAAAGAAAGAATCACCTCCTGTTCCTGTGTTACCAGTGCTGTATGCTGCTCCACCTACTGAACCACTAGAAATGAAATAGGATGTGGCTCCAGCAACTGTTGCTGTTCCCCCGTTTCCTGATGGTACCTGATCATAAATCCCCGTCCCCACTGCTGGTGAACCCTGACCTGAAGTGGCTGTAATAGAACATGCTAGAACTCCTGATACAAAAGTTGTGCTAGTTCCTGTGCCTCCGGCGGTCGCTGTTGTGGATCCAGCTCCCCCTGTTCCTATGGTAACTGTTATAGAAGAACCAATTTGTGCGGCCGTAAAGAAAGCTTTTGCGTAGCCACCACCACCTCCTCCGTTACCCCCATCACTGGCGCCACCACCCGGTCCGACGGCTTCCACGATACAGTAGGCCATATTGGCCGTTGGAGTATAGGTTCCGGAAGTAGTAAATACTATTTGGTTTATCGCATTGAAGGATGGACCACCTCCAACTGTTTGCCATGTTGGCAATGCCGATGAAGATACGTACGTAAGAACTTGTCCAGCAGTTCCTGTAGAAGTAACAGACTGAAGGTTTCCTGTGCTCGTTGTGCCTCCAGCGATTGGCATGTATGCTGTGAACGACGTATCGCCAGTTCCCCCGCCTGCTACGACAGCTGTACCAAATGCTGGATCACTCGTTGCTCCTGTAGATACGAGAGGAACGCCAGCGGTTCCTGGAGCTGCCAATCCAATAGTGGATGTGCCTTCGCCAAGCAGAACATTGTGAGCGGTAAGGCCCGTAAGTTCAACAGTCTCTGTGTTTGCACTACCAACGGTCGTGATGCTTCCTGCTCCTAAGATATTGAAGTTACCAGCTAATGGAACCTCTGCTCCTCCACTGTTACCTGTGAAGCTTGTTACTCCTCCAGACGAACTGATTGATTGGAAGGATGGATCCGAGGTCGCTCCATTGGAAGTGAGAACAAATCCAGCGGTTCCGGGAGCTACGAGGCCAACAGTTGCTGTACCTTCTCCTAACACAACGTTATGGGCTGTCAAGCCGGTTAATTGGGCAGTCAAAGTACTTGTTCCTGGGTTTCCAACTACTGTAATAGATCCAGTTCCAACTACGTTAATTACACCCGCTGTAGGTCCAACATCTCCACCACTGTTACCTGCCAACTCTAGAGAAGAACCTGTGGCGGCTTGGAATGTTGGGTCAGCTGACGCTCCGTTAGATGTAAGAACGAATCCGGCAGTACTTGGAGCTGCAAGACCGATTGTAGCTGTACCTGCTCCAAGAAGAACGTTATGGGCTGTAAGACCTGTGAGAGAAATAGTCTCAGTATTCGCAGTACCTATTGTAGTGATGCTTCCTGTACCTAGGATGTTGAAGTTACCAGCTAATGGAACCTCTGCTCCACCGCTATTACCAGTAAATTCTATAGCAGCTCCAGAGGAACTGATAGACTGGAAGGATGGATCTGTTGTTGCTCCATTGGAGGTGAGAACAAATCCAGCAGTACTTGGGGCTGCAAGACCGATTGTCGTTGTTCCTTCGCCAAGTAAAACGTTATGCGCAGTAAGTCCAGTCAGCTCAGTTGTGAGCGTACTTGTTCCTGGAGTTCCAACGATCGTGATAGATCCAGCACCTACGGTATTGATGTTCCCAGCTGTGGGGCCGACTGCGCCGCCACTATTACCAGTTAAATCTAATGATGAGCCACTGACTGCTTGGAATGTTGGGTCGGCGGTTGGACCGTTAGAGGTAAGGACTGTGCCTGCTGTTCCTGGAGCTACTAAACCGATGGTTGGATTTCCTTCGCCAATAAGAACGTTATGAGCTGTAAGACCTGTAAGCGCTGTTACTAACGTACTCGTTCCTGGTGTACCAACAATCGTGATAGAACCACTACCAATTGTATTAATGACGCCAGCTGTAGGACCAACGTCTCCTCCGCTGTTACCTGCCAAATCTAGAGAAGAACTGCTCGCTGCTTGGAATGTTGGGTCGGCTGCGGGACCATTAGATGTAAGAACGAATCCGGCAGTACTTGGGGCGACTAGACCGATCGTTGCGGTTCCTTCACCAAGTAAAACGTTATGGGCTGTAAGACCTGTGAGAGAAATAGTCTCGGTGTTTGCAGTACCTATTGTGGTAATACTTCCTGTACCGAGAATGTTGAAGTTACCAGCCAGAGGCACTTCTGCTCCTCCACTGTTACCAGTAAATTCTATGACGGCTCCGGATGAGCTTATGGCTTGGAAAGATGGATCGGTTGTAGCACCATTAGATGTGAGAACGAATCCCGCTGTTCCTGGAGCAGCCAATCCTACTGTTGCTGTTCCTTCACCGAGGAGGACGTTGTGAGCGGTAAGGCCTGTGAGAGAAATAGTCTCGGTATTCGCAGTACCTATAGTCGTGATACTTCCAGTTCCAAGAATATTAAAGTTACCAGCGAGTGGGACTTCAGGGCCTCCGCTATTGCCGGTAAATTCGATGGCGGCTCCAGATGAGCTTATAGACTGAAATGAAGGATCAGTTGTTGCGCCGTTGGAAGTAAGAACATATCCTGCGGTTCCGGGGGCGGCTAATCCTACTGTTGCTGTTCCTTCACCGAGGAGGACGTTGTGAGCTGTGAGGCCTGTCAATTCGGCAGTAAGTGTGCTCGTTCCTGGATTGCCAACTACTGTCAGAGAGCCGGTACCTACGACGTTGATCACACCTGCTGTTGGGCCTACGTTTCCACCGGTGTTACCATCGAGCTCAAGTGAGCCGGGAACTGCTTGGAATGTTGGATCTGCAGATGCGCCATTGGAGGTAAGGACTGTTCCCGCTGTTCCTGGGGCAACTAATCCTATTGTAGAAGTCCCTTCACCAAGGAGGACGTTGTGAGCTGTAAGACCGGTGAGCTGTGTTGTTAGTGTGCTAGCCCCTGGGTTACCGATGATCGTGATAGAACCAGCTCCGACAGTATCGATAATACCAGCTGTGGGGCCGACTGCGCCGCCACTGTTACCTTCTAGATCTACAGCAGAGCTACTTCCGCCGGTGATAGCTACCCATGTAGCTGTGACTGCACCATCAAAACTGCTCAAGGCAGTAAGCATCCATGCAGTATCATTGGCGTTGTTGATCCATACTTGGCCTATTTTAAAAGGACCATTAGGACCTTGGATGTTGCTGGAAGTGGGGGAGACATTAGAAACGTACGGAACGATCGAACTGGATGTGCCTACGCCTATGCCATAGAGATTTGTTGATGTTGGGATATTCATTTGTTTTTCTCCAATGCGTCTATACGTTTGTTAAGTCTTTGAATTTCTGCTATCAGCAGACCATAAAGTTTATGATATTGAATGGTTTCTGGTCTTCCTTCGTCATCGAGAACGACCATTTCTGGGAATACTCCGAGAACTTCCTCTGCGATGAGACCGTATTCTGCTCTATCATCTGGGAACTTCTTGTAGTTGAAGGAGACTGGGCGAAGTTTCTGTAGAAGTTCGCTGTTGTCGATAGTCTTCACATTGTCTTTGTATCGAATGGAAGAACTCGTGACACCTAACTGGTTGTTGCTATCGACGAGGACTGCAACGGCGTTGTTCTGTCCAGTGGTAATGCCTCGGATACCAGCGATGTATGTAAAGTTCAACTGTCCTGCACCAGTTCCGGTACCAGATCCGATAGCGCACGTGTTGCTGTTGCCAGCTAAACCACTGTTGTTCATCAAAATGTTATACGATTCTGTCCCTGTATATCCAGAGCCTGCGACAGCTCCAATAACTATGTTTCCAGTGCCACCAGGTAGATTATTTAAAGCCTCGACACCGATAGCTACGTGGTTGACCCCAGTAGTTATACCCGATCCAGCTCCTTGCCCAAATAGACAATTGCCAGTTCCAGAGCCGACTGCAATACCGGCGTTATATCCCATGGCAGTATTATTAACTCCATTCGTATTTTGTAGGCATGCCGCTCCACATGCTGTACATCCAGTAGCAGTCGTCAAAGTAGTTAAGGCCAAAAAACCCGTAGCTGTATTTAAGCTTCCTGAAATGTTACTTCCAAGAGCATCAGTTCCAACAGCAACACACTGTTCGGCCGTAGTTGCGGACCCTAAAGAGCTATGTCCCACCGATACGTTGAATGGACCTGTTCCTGTTGGATTAGAGGATGAACCAATGGCTACGCATTGACCACCACCACCAGCACCGAGAGCATTGTATCCAACAGCTGTTGAAAAGTTTGGGTTCCCGGAATTGAGAGCTTTCCAGCCTATCGCAGTTATTCCGCTATTACCTAGGATGTTTGAGGCAGCTAAATAACCAACAGCTGTATTCACTCCACTCGTATTGAGCGCTAAAGCGCCAGATCCAACCGCGGTACATTGAGAAGCTGTGTTGGCATTGAGGGCATTGTATCCTATGGCCGTTACATCACTTACAGAGGTGCCTACAAACGAATCAACTCCCAAAGCTGTGTTATGAACCGTTGTGCCCAATGAGAGGATAGAAGGGCCTTGCAATTGAGGCGCAAAGGCATGTGTGACTGTGCTTCCGCTAGCTGATGTCGCAAGAGTATTCGTTCCACCAGAGATCGTGATCACCCCGGCTGATGGGGTAGCACTTCCGGTGTCTGCATCGAATGTGAGGGTAGCGCCTAGAGAGGATAGAGTCTGAAAGGATGGATCTGCTGAGGCGCCGTTAGAGGCAAGCACTGAACCAGTTGTAGATGATGGACCAACATTAGTTATCGTGGCGGTTCCGGCTCCGACGAGGACGGCATGGTTAGTAAGTCCTGTGAGTTCAACAGTTTCTGTGTTGGTACTTCCTGCGACTGTGATACTGCCTGATCCAACGATGTTGAAATTTCCACTTGAGGGTACTTCCGCGCCACCGCTATTGCCAGTGATGCTTGTGATACCACCTGCCGATCCTAGAGATTGGAAGGAAGGGGCAATTCCTGTTCCGTTTGAGGTAAGGACAAACGTCGCAGTTGAAGGAGATACGCTGACGATTGCATTAGATGCTCCGCCGACGAGGACATCGTACTGTGTGATTGGGGATGCTGTGACAGCAGAAGTTCCGTTGCCACTGAGAACGCCCGTAAGGGTTGTGGCTCCTGTACCGCCGTTCGCTACATCGAGAGTTCCCGTCAGAGAGAGAGTAGATCCGGAGGCTGTAGTTGTAAGGCCTGTAGTGCCCCCGTTAACGGTTATGACGTTACCGGTAGCGCTTCCACTATTGGCATCGAGAGTGATCGTAGCTGTAGGGGATGATTGCCATGTGGGTACTGATGTGGCACCTGTTGAGGTAAGCACGTATCCTGAGTTAGAGATGCCTGTGCTTGCGCTTTGCAGAGGGCCAGTAGAAGTTGTGCCGCCAAGAACGGGTGCATAAGCAACAAATGTTGTAGCGTCTGTTCCCCCGTTTGCGATTCCAAGTGTACCGGTTAAGGAGACAGTTGAACTCGTACCTGCAGTTGTGAGGCCTGTGGTTCCACCAGAGATTGTGATTACGCCAGCGGTAGGAGTAATATTTCCGCTTTGGGTATCAACTTGTGTGACTGAACCTAAAGAAGATAGAGTCTGGAAAGAGGGATCAGAGGTAGCGCCATTGGAGGCAAGGACTGCGCCTGTAGTTGCAGATGGGCCGATGTTAGTGATTGTGCTTGTTCCCGCACCTGCAAGAACGGCATGGTTAGTCAGCCCTGTTAATCCCACGGTCTCTGTATTCGTCGTGCCAACTACTGAAATGCTTCCAGTTCCTAAGATGTTGAAATTACCAGAACCATCTGGATCTTCTGCACCACCGGTATTACCAGTAATGGTTACGATCGCTCCAGTAGCCCCGACAGATTGAAATGTTGGGAGAGCAGATGCGCCGTTAGAGGTGAGGACTTGTGTAGCTGTTCCTGGGCCTGTTACTTGGAGGGGGGAAGTTGAACTTGTACCGCCGCAGACAACTGCATATGCGGTTGTAGAAGTAATGCCTGTACCGCCGCCTGGAACTGTCGCCGTTCCGAATGCTGGGTCGGATGTTGCACCGGCAGATACGAGAGGAACGCCAGCGGTAGATGATGGAGCAACTAGACCGACTGTGGACGTTCCTTCGCCTAACAGCACATTATGTGCTGTCAACCCTGTGAGACTGATGGTTTCTGTGTTGGCAGTTCCTGCTACTGTAATACTTCCAGAACCAAGAATATTGAAGTTACCGCTTAAGGGGGATTCCGCGCCCCCACTGTTTCCAGTGATCGTTGTTACGGCTCCGGATGCGGAAGGAGATTGGAAAGAGGGATCTGCGCTAACTCCATTGGATGTGAGGACCAATCCTGCTGTGGATGGAGATACGCTTGTGATCGCATTGGCGGCGCCGCCAATGAGTACATCATGCTGGGTAACAGGGCTTCCAGTCCATGCACCATTGTTGATGGTCTGGATTCCGTTTTGTTCTGCTGCGACTGGATTGCTATATGTTGGCATTTTTACCTTACGTGATTAAAAAGTTACCCATACTGGAAACTACGTTCCATCTTGTGTTGGCTACGCTACATACCATTTTCAAAGAGCACCCTTGTGCTTGGCTTAAAATGCTTCCGCCTGTACCTGTTGTAGTGACTAAGTTCGTGTAGACGATCATTTGGCCTGCATTCTGTGCTACTTGAAATGATGTTGCTCCATCGAGGAACACTTCTATAACTGCGCCAAGAGATGATGTGGCTGGAAGAGTCATTATCAAAGTCCCACCAGGAGATACGCAGAAGTAACCAGTATTTACATTCATCGAAGTGTTGGAAGAGACGAGTACCCATGCAGCTTCCGAAGAGTCAGAAATGGTAAGAGTGTTAGTTCCTGGAGTTCCTACAACACTTATGTTCCCAACGCCTATGACATTGATTACGCCTGATACAGTTGGCCCGACGTTTCCGCCAGAATTGCCATCAAGAAAGAGGATGTTGGAGCTTCCACCACCACCGCTTGAACTTATCGAACCTGCTTGGGACATAATCCTATTCCTTTATAGTGGTACTGGTTGTGTATTCGTATATCCATATAACACAACTAAATATATGAAACCAGTTCCTGAAGATCCTGAAACGTAAAATTGTGTGTCCGCAGGAAGAACGGTCATTGGAGAAGGATTCCCTCGGTTAGTTCCTATGTCATAGAGGCAGAAACCGCCTTTTGTAACGATGTCGTGATTAGTTACACCATCTATAGAAACCAGCACATCAACCGAAGAGTTATTTACTATCTTAAAGATTCTAGCGCCATCAGGTGTAGGTGATCCTAGTGGAAGGTATGATCCGCTCAACGTAGCAGAGTTGATGCTTTGCATTGGAGCGTATGTGATTACTGTACTTTGAGCTGTCATATATTCCTTTAGTTAACGAAGAACCATGCAATTGTTGATGTATCTGTGCTTTGGGATGCTGTGATCGTAAAATCTCCGCCTGCTGTTTTCGCTGTCACAGCGAGGGCAGAAGGAGTCGTAACTGTTCCTAAAGACTGGCAGGTTAAAAATACCATTGAGTTAGCAGTTATTGAAGTCGTGTTCACAGTTGCTGTTCCCGCTACAAGAGCAACTGTACCAAAAGAGTTAGCCCCGGCAGCGGTATTGCTTGCTACGTGAGCGGATTGAATTTGACTTCCTGTTGTACCGAGAACAAGATCACCACCATTAATAGTTACGTTCCCAGTAACAGTGGATATACCGTTAGTTCCAGTTACAGTTCCGCCAGTAATTGAACTAGTAGTAACAAGGCTTCCAGGTAAAAGTACACCGCTAGATGGAAAAGAAACAACGACTGCGCCGGTTGTAGGCGTGACAGTAATTTGGTTCGTAGTTCCTGTTACTGAGGTTACACCTCCGTTAGAAGCTTGCCAGGTGGGCAATGATGTAGCTCCGGTGGATGTGAGCACATAGCCTGAATTCGTTATGCCACTAGAAGCGCTTTGTAATGCGCCCGTAGTAGTAACGCCACCGCAGACTGGAGCGTAAGAAGTGAAGGTCGTGTCGCCTGTACCTCCGTTCCCTACAATCAATGTCCCTGTCAGACCGAGTGTTGAGCCAGACGCAGAAGTAGTTAGGCCAGTCAGGCCACCGTTGATCGTAATAGCTCCAGCTGAGGGTGTAGCGCTGCCTGTATTAGCGTCGAAGGTGAGTGATGAAGAAGGAACTGTCTGCCATGTGGGCAATGATGAAGTAGACACAAATGTGAGGACTTGTCCTGCACTCGCTGTGATATCACTCACTGATTGATGAGCACCTGTGCTTGTTGTTCCGCCGCAGATTGGTGAATAAGCAGTTGAGCTTGTGACGCCTGTACCGCCGTTCGCTACATCGAGGGTTCCGGTCAGAGAGACTGTAGAACCTGAGGCAGATGTAGTTAAACCAGTAGTACCGCCGTTGATCGTGATAATGCCAGCTGATGGAGTAGCGCTACCTGTGTTAGCGTCGAAGGTGAGTGATGTTGATGGGAGTGCTTGCCATGTGGGTACACCAAGAGATCCAGTAGAGGTGAGGACGTATCCTGAGTTGGATATACCACTAGAGGCACTTTGAAGGTTTCCTGTAGATGATGTTCCTCCGCAGATAGGGGCGTACGCAGTGAACGATGTAACTCCCGTGCCTCCGCCAGCTACGACTGCCGTTGAAAATATTGGATCAGAGGTAGAGCCATTGGATACAAGAGGTACACCAGCAGTGGAGCTAGGAACAGCCAATCCAATAGTTGTGGTTCCCTCACCGATGAGCACGTTATGGGCTGTCAACCCTGTGAGCTCTGTAACCAGTGTGCTTGTCCCTGGGTTACCTACAATCGTGATAGATCCAGATCCAATCGTATTAATCACTCCAGCTGTGGGTCCAACATCTCCACCACTGTTGCCTGCTAAGTCCAATGATGCGCTGACAGATTGCCAAGTCGGGAGAGCTGAAGAAGAAACATACGTGAGGACTTGGCCTGCGCTTCCACTAGAAGAGACAGATTGCAAGTCGCCGGTAAGTGTCGTACCTCCTGTAATGGGCATGTATGCGGTGAAGGTAATATCTCCAGTACCACCGTTTGGTACTCCAAGAGTTCCCGTTAAAGAAACTGTTGATCCAGCAGCAGCAGTTGTGAGACCTGTAGAGCCACCGTTGATGGTGATCACTCCAGCGGCCGGTGTCGCTGTTCCTGAGTTACCATCGAAAGTGAGAGTGCTAGTGCTAACTGATTGGAATGTTGGATCCGCGCTGGCTCCGTTAGATGTGAGAACATATCCAACAGTTGAAGATGGAGGGATCAATCCAACAGTACTCGTTCCTTCTCCGACCAACAAATTATGTGCTGTAAGTCCTGTCAATTGAGTAGTTAGAGTACTAGAGCCTGGGTTACCCACAATTGTAATAGAACCGGCACCAACAGTATTGATATTGCCTGCAGTAGGAGCCACAGCTCCTCCGCTATTTCCAGTCAAATCTAATGAAGAACTTCCACCACCAGTGATTTCAACCCAAGTAGCTGTTACCTGGCCATCAAAACTACTCAAACCATTCAAGATATAAGAAGTATCACTCGCACTGTTAACCCAGATTTGGCCTATCTTAAACGGTCCATTGGGCCCTTGGATGTTGCTCGAAGTGGGTGATACGGTAGAAATATAGGGAACGATAGAGCTCGAAGTACCTACTCCAATGCCGTAAAGGTTTACTGATGTGGGGGTTGTCATCGGGACTCCAATATATGCGTGTTACTATTAAAGAATTTAATATACACATACATTTTTGGAAAGGTATGTTTGAGACCTAAAAAAATGATTCGGACTGACGCTAAATTGGGCTCTTAATAGATAATGGATGCAATGAGGTAAACAATGACAATTCCAACAGTAAATAACAACAAATGGAACGATCCAATTCAAGTAAATCGTTTGAAAGATAGCCTGAGAGATGCAGGACACACACAGAGACTAAGCAATCTCTACAAGATCGTTCTCTACATGAGAGATAATAACGACATGCAGATACCAACGAGACTGGTGAAGAAAGTGAATCAAACTGCTACAAGCACTCCAAGTGAGATCAGTCTGCAAGCTAGAGTTAATTCAGCTAGAACGGAGATCAGTCTATGTCAATAGGATATACGCAGGGAAGAGCGAGCCCTCCAGAATATAGATTGTGGAGATTGGAATCGCCTGAGGAATTTGTGCAGTATGTGATGGAGCGCCCAGATATAAGCGGGATATCATTTACTGATGGAAATGAGATCAGAGTCGATCCAGCTTGGATTAGGAATAGAGAGTTAATCACTCAAGTGTTTAGGGATAACATCACTTATTTCAGCAGACAACATTTGGTAAGGCAGCCAAGAGGTGAGCATTACGATATGAGAGTTAGTGTGTTTGTGGAAGGCAGAGAAGTGGCTTTTGGTCTTTGGACGATTGCTGCTATACCGTATAGGGATCAGAGGAGTTAAGAGGATTTTATGTTGATGATTATTTTAGCTGTTATTGTTGGATTTGCTCTCGAACATTTTGCTCAGAATAATCATTAGATTCTTCTTTAACAAATTTATTGAGATCTTCCATCATCTTAGTAGTAAGATTTACAACAGCGCCTGAGTTATTTTTCTTCATGGCGCTCAATAATTTTCTGCCCATACCTTGAAATCTGGGACTGGTCAGAAATTTAGATAAAGCGAACTCTGTACCTTTTTTAATGGCGAGTCCTTTAAGCAACCAATTTCCAGATAAAAGATTAAGACCGGTAGCCCATATTTCTCCTTTATTTAAGAACTTTTCTATATCTCCAGAGGTGAGTTTTTTTAGTAAATTCTTATGCTGGGAATAAGCCTGATTCATAATTTGCTTTTCTTTGAAAAGTTCAGGAGAAAGCATTCTCTCAGCAAGATTTATTGGATCTTTCATGGAGTTAAGAACAGCCTTTCCTCCCTCAGCATCCTTAACTTTATTGCTGACGGCCATCTCAAATTCACGAAGATTTTTCCAATTAAGCGGAGAACTTTTTAGTCTATCTACATCCTTTTTAATCATATCTCTGAAGAAATATGGAATATCTTCAAGTTGATTATTGAATGATTTATTGAATGCGATTCTTTTTGGGCCAGTAAGCGGAGGGAGTGTTTCACCTTTTTGCTCTATAGTGCGATAAATATTTTCACTAACCGGTTTCCCTGCAGCTGCCACTTTCTCTTTGTTAATGAATGACTTAGTCCATTTAGCGAGCGCGTTCACTTTCTTTTTACTTTGGATGAATGGAACGATCTGTTTATCGGTCATACCACTATTTTTGAGCATATCGTAGATAGGTTTCTGAGCTTTAGAAGGGGAAATAGCTTTTGATAAAGCACCTCTAATCCCTTGTGGAATTGATGAGAGAGCAGCCGATCCGACATCTTGAAGGATTTCTGGAGCTCCTGCTTCTTTTAGAGCAGATTTACTTAAGGCGCCTACTCCGAGTTGAACAGCTTTAGCTCCTAGACGTCCAGGTCCCGTTGCAATAGAGGGAGCAAGTTCCCCAGCTGTTTCTAGTGCCTCCTCAGCGAACTTTCCTTTTTGCGTCGGTAATACACGTTCTGCAATGGCTGTATCTAATTTGCCACCGCCTAGCATTGTACCAATAGGATCTCTGAGATTGTTTAATCCTTGGACTCCTTTAACTAGACCTTTTGGAAAAGCGGATAGAAGAGATCTAGTTCTGGAAGGCTCTTTCTCAAGATCGCTAAAAAAGCCTTTAGATTTTGGCGCTTCAACAGTTTCAGGCGTCTCATCTAGATCTGAAAAGAATCCCATTATTCTTCCCTGAATTTTTTAGAAAGTTCTTTCGCTGCTCTTTCTCTATCATTTCCATATTTCTTAAGGACAGCGTCCCTGGCTTTTTTATGAGAAGGATTAGAGATATCAAAGACAGGAAGTTTTTCAGATTTAGACGGTTTTGATGCTTCTTCCTCTTTCTCTCCAATCTGACGAGTCAGTAAATTTTCTAGACCATCCAGAGCACCTTCAATTTTTGATTGCTGAGCATTTGGATCGGTGAGAACTTTTTTATATTCATCAAATTCTTTCTGGTTTCGGATACTAACACCAGCAGATACTAAAGGAATCAACGATTTACCAAGTTGGGAGAATTGAGATCTTTTTGCTTGTGTCTCGCCTGGAAATAAACCAGCTAGAGCTTTCATGGGGCCAGTACTTTCCAATAGGCCTCTCATTTCTTGAATAGTCCCTAAACCAGTTTCAAGCATTTTGTACTTTTCTTGTTCTTTTTGGGAACGAGCACCAGTAAAAACTTTCACGAATTCTCGTTTTAGATCGGGAGACATGCCAGAAAAGTCTTGTCCAGTAAGTCTTTGAAGAGCTTCATTTTCTTTAGATTCTCGTTTTTTTGACACTAACTGCTCTACGATAGCGGACAATCCGCCGGAGAGACCAGCGCCAAGCCCTTTAGCTAACTGACTACCAGATGATTCGACTTTAGGTAATATGAACATATGATTGCCTATCCCATCAATAAAGGTAAAAGTTTTAACAAATCACCCGCACCACCGCCGATACCGCCTAGAACTTCTTGCCAAAATGGTTTCTTTTTCTCAGCAAAACCGGATTGGAAAGTAGGGCGATTGAGCAGGCTCTCGGAAAGACCGAGCAACTGAGAGAGAGCGTTTTGTTGGATACCAAGTCGTTGCCCTTGAAGACGTTCCGCTAGATCTGCTGCAGCTGAGGATGAAGCGTTTTGGAATCCTGAGGATTTACGTGCTCCGCTTCCCATTCCAGAAAATCTAGAGGCTAGTTGACCTTGTAATTCTCCAAATTGACGAAGAGCAGGCGCCTCGAGTTGACCAAATGCTTCTTGATCTCCGCCAGCAAGTTTACTGAGTTGACCTAAACCTTGTTGGAAGCCGCCACCACCGCCACCACCATCTAAAATCGAATGAAGAAGTTCAGTAAGTTGTTGTTGATTAGCGTTTTGAGTAGGTGCTGTGACCTGTTTGTAACCGGTTCCGCTAAGACCACTCGTTTTACCACTTGGACCCCATCCGGCCATTGAAGACATACATACCTCTTTTTCTCCAGTCTACTCTATATGAATTTTTTGAATAATTCAAAAAAGGTTTTTAAATATTAGAAATCCATTCCAGTAAGATGATTCCCGATCTGATGCTCGGAGCGCCAGATCCTGACAGAACTACAATATTCGTTGATGTCACATAGAATGAGACTTGTCCGGCAATGGCTGTGTTGCTACCATAAATAACTCCATACCAATTACTTCCATCAGTAAAAGTCCCATAACTCTTTGGCGATATAAATCCGACCGAGTTCCAATTAATACCATGTGGGATATTTCCGGCAGCAGTGAATATATATAACTGTCTTAGGCCGAACTGCCTTCCATCTGTACCATTTATGAACCACGATTCACTCGTGATGATTGGAGTGTTAATGCCATGAATGCCGGATATTCGGTCATTCACTTGACTAGCGATATCAATATAAGTCTTTGAAAGCTCAACACTTAATGCTTGAGGATCTGTTGGGAAGTTCCTACTTGTCCTGAGAAAATTGCCTGGGTTATTTATGCTGCTCATGCGTTCATCGGTCCGGGATAGCATTCCAACTGAATAGCTTGCAAGACTATATCACTGGTAGCATAAGTTAAATTTCTCATCTGTGCATCATTGAGGGTGATCCCAAGCTGCACAGATTCTCCAATGAGGGATGTATTGATCCTATGCCATATCTGATACTGACTAGAAGCTGTAGGAGTTTGTAAATTTACATTCGCAGGAGTTAGGCCAATATTCGTGCTCTCTGGGCATGTATATAGAATCGTGGAGTATTCCAACGAACTGTTAGTCGTCTCGTCGCTAGGAACTATAGGGCCACCATTCCATGCAGTATCTGGATCTTGACTTAGGTAGATGTTGAGAGTCACCTGACCATTGTCCGTATAATCCATAAGATATTTCTGAGCACCCAATCTGACTTGTCTTCCTTGATCCCAATACACTGGAAACTGTTTCGTTTGGATGAGAGGTTGAATCAATCGGATGAATGTACCTAATCCTAGGTATGTTCCAGACACATAAGGAATATCCATGGTGAAATTATTCGCATCTATCACAGTCTGAACACGGCCAATCAGCATATTGAGACCTGTGTTTCCTATACATCCCATAAAATATAGGTAATCTCCTACGGCCACACAGTGATCATTAGATGTGATCTGATAAAACCCTGATGCATTCGCTAAAGCACTAATATATCCTGTGGGAGCCTCACTTGTCCCTTCTCCCTTGATTACCACAAAACCCTGAGGATTGCCGGCAACTACGTTAGGAAATAAAGCAGTAAGAGTGGCAGAATTCCAAGTCTCATTTGCTGTAGCCCAGTTGGGAAAAGGGGAAGTTGCCCATGTGTAACTAGTCGATCTGCGGTATTGTCCATGAGCAGTAAAATTCTCATAGTGGATGGCCCATGACTGTTCTCTGTAATTGTATTGTAAAGTCTGCGTAGGATAGACCCATCTACTACTATTCGGTACGAAGGTGAAATAGACCCATTCATGATAGAAATCCCTTGCTGAGCTAATGCGCTGAAGAGCATTTGTCATAGTGCTTCCTACAGCTCCGCTCAATTGAAAGACTTGGTCTGGGATTGAAAGATCTATCCTTTGAGAAGTTACTTGGGTAGTTAGAGTCAAGCCATATACTCCAAAAGCAAGCGCTCCTCGATCTAAGGTAATTCCTGAGAATTGAGATCCTGATCCAAGTTCAGAATTTATTATATAGAACAAGAAAGGGTAGAGATCGTTTCCTGTGTAGACAAACCTAGTCTGCCTGTTGGTGAATCCTACGATCAATACATCCTCGTTATTGACTACTGTAGTGATAAATTGATCTAATCCTGCAGATAACCATCCACCTTTCCCTGTTTGGTCTACATAGTAAGCTGTCGGGTCGGATGTTTGACCGGCAGGTACAAGAGATGTGTAGTAAGGTGTTCCGTTCCAAGACCATAGGGCTACATCATTTAATTGGACAGGAGCGCTTCCACTGATAGATGTTTGAATCCATGGACTGAAGAAAAGTAATCTATCCTTAAATGCTACGATCGAGCTTGCTCCAACCAAATAGTATTTGAACGAAGGCTCATCATCAATTGTGGTACTTGTCGCCGTAAGAGGAGGAGAAAAGTTGACCCATCCGAAATTATTTCCTACAGGAAGACCAGTTCCCGCTGTTGGATCTCCGTCATACCAACGGATTCCATCTTGTCCCGGAATACTATTACTAAGGAGTTGACCTATTCCAGTTCCAGATACAGTCTGAATACCAGTGAATGTAATCACATAATTTCCACTCGCAGCACCTGCTATAGAAGATACAGTTCCCACTAGTCCATTAATCGTAGAAGAACTAGGCCATTCATTGAACCATATTTGATCTCCCACGACTAGGTTCGTATAATTTATCCCACCACTTTTGAAGTTGAAAGTGATCATCGTGCTACCACTTCCTGAAGTGTATGTAGCATTTACGAAGTGAAATCCTGGAACGTTATTAGTCTCCCAGAGAGCTCCTTGATAGTTGGTCGTCCAAAACTGTTGATAGTTTTGACCGTCCCATATCACGGGATTTCCTGTGGCTTTGTAGTAGGAAGTGCTATAGAAATTATTAGTGGAGGCGTTGAATTGGTAACTGTAATCTGAATCGAATGCCAGTAGAAGAGGATATTGAGAGCCTAGTGTAGAAATGAAATCTCTAAGGCCAAGAACTGGCAGATCTGGGTAATAAGAGAATGTACCTGTAACAGTTCCTGTAACGCTTCCAGAAACGGTGAATTCTCCGGTTGCATAGTTTATTGTTCCTGTTCCTGAGGAACTTCCAACTAGAGTTCCATTAGAATTAGGATCTGTGTATGTCTGATCTCCGCTCACTATGAGAGATAGTGATTTGGGAACGATAGTGCCATTAGTCAGTGAATACTGAGTGATTAGGTTTCCTGCTCCCCCAACGAGTGCAAAGGGAGTTAATTGCCACAACTTAATCGGGGAGGATGTTTGTATTTGCATCTGTCTTTGGAGCCTTCCCAAAGAGACAGTTCCTCTTTTTTTCTTTACTCTTCCACGCCAAGCATAAGCATTAAAAAGAGTTGGAAATGCATCGTTATCTATATTGAAAGGAAGAACGAACCGCTCTAGTCCTTTAGATATATTTCCAATATAGATTTTCTGAGCCATTTATACCTGTAGTACAACAAATGAAAAATATGGAACAGCAATGCCTGTGTAAGTCTTTGTGTCAAAGAACATGAAAGTAAATTGGGACGCACTTCCAATCTGAACACTGCTTGCTACGTTTGGATATGTCCCTGGAGGTGATCCGGGAGTTCCGGGGGTTACAAGTACACCATAATTTGTTGATGGTAAAGAAAGAGACAAGGTAACCGTATATTTGCCTGTTGCGAAATTGTTTACTGAAGACACGTTGTAAGCATTAGAAAGAGTAGATCCAGTGATAAATCCGAAAGCTTTTACAGCACTCAGGATGAAATTTGACTGAGAATTCGCATAAAAAAGTTGAGAAGATGCATTAGAAGCGGTTCCGGGATTAGAATAGATAGTGGATTCCAATGCAGTTTGAACGCCTGCTGGATTATTTGCAGGAAGAGTAATTTGGGCATGTTCGCCAGCGTTATTCACTCCATAAGCTATATGATCAACCGCTGACCATCCAACAATATTATTGAAGTTCGTTTGTATTTGTCCTTGAGATACTGAAAATTCGTCAGTAGGCTGAGGAATATTGCCGTTAACTGGAAATGTCATATTGAACCCACTCCGTATGCATTTGTTGTATTTTGTGAACCTAAATCACTGAAGATCGTTCCAGTGCGGCTTGCTGTAAACTGTCTTTGACTTCGTTTCCAAACAAGTGTCTCTTGCTCTTTGAAAAGCGGTTCGTAGAACATAAACTGCTCCACATCGCCCGTATCGCTGAGAATCTTTCTAGCTGAACCCCTTGCTATGTATTCACTCATATAAGCGAAAGGAATGGCTGCTGCGGTGTTTAGGAAGGCAGCTGGTGAAAGATAACAGTCTGTTTCTATGAGATATGGCACATCAGGGGGAGGCATGAGAGTAATGATGTTATTATAGAACAACATCGCTCGAGGAATGCCTTGCTCAAAGAAATAAGATTGGGCTTGGATATTTGTGCCGGCCGCTACGGGATCTGGGAATACTACGTTGACTTCACCTGTAACATAGTTGACGGTTCCCGCTGATTGAATCGTTGAGCCAACTGAAGTTTGCAAGAATCCAATTTGTTGGTTTGTACTCAGGAATTGGCCGCTATCTGTGACAACCATAGTTTGATTATCTATTCCGGTGGCAGTGAGAGATACTCCGGGATAGAGACTTGTCAACGGTACATTCGTTTGTAATGAAAGGCCCACAATAGGATCGGTTGTGCTGCCTGAAGCTAATATACCTGTAATGTCCACATGTCCAGGCAATGCGGGAAAGTAAGGTAACATAAGAGTATAAGAAGTAGTACCATTACCAACAGCAGCAGGATTGAGAGCTTGTACATAAGGAGTCCATACTTTGAAAAATGCATCCCTTTGTACATAAAATGGGACTTGAATGCCATTAACAAAACATGGGTCCATAAATCCTTGATACACAGGATACGGTGAAATTTCCTGCTCTCCTGGTTGAATGAAGAGTGGGTAATTGCCCACTCCATAAAGAGGCATGTTGTATTGGGTCACTCCGGGAACACACTGAAAGCTATACTTAGTCTTCAGATCGAACATCTGCAGTCTTGCATCTACATCTAGAATCCAGAATCTATTGATATAGTCTATGATCAGATTGTCAGAGATAGAGGAATCTGACGGACTTTTTATGATCCTACGCACATAAGTTATGATGTCATTCAGTGTGTTCAAAATAAACCCTTTATCTACCGAAAGTGACGAAAGAACTTCCTACAGGTCTCGCATCAATTCTCTGTTTCACTTGATCAACTGTGATTGCACCGTAGAAGGTCATGCCGCCTGATGTCTCTGTTGCCTTTTCCTCCATGGACAATCTGTGATATTTGCACTCTTGTAATTGTTCTGCGAGCAGTCTAGGAATATAGATCGGCTTGTTTACGGGGACTTTCCATTCATGTGCTGGATCTCCTGCAAATCTCTTTGTCCAGGTATGGACTGTCTCGCCAATGATCTCATAGTTCTCAACGATGCATTTCACATACTCCCAGCCATGCTTCCATGCGTCTCTATATTTCTCATTGAATGGTTCTCTTGAATTGATGGAGCGGAGGGGTTTGATGTATGGAGCATCGAGTTTATTCATCTCTCTATTGGAGAGTTTAGTTTGAGGCTCTGATTCAACTACTTGACCTTTAAGGTCAAAAGGATTCATCGCCGCTGCTTCTTTTGAAAAGGTATCGAACTGCTCTTCTACTTTGTTCAGTTCTTTTTGAGAGTCACTATTTACTTTTGGTCTATTCATTGTTGTCCTTATCCGCCCGCAGACGGAGATATGTTTTGGAAGGCTCCTGGTATCGTTGTGCCAAGACTCACACGCCCCGAGGCATTTATCGGCCCTGAATTCACATCGCCAATAGCGGCGATTTGGGGCGGGGTAGGGCCGTAGACAGGTGTTGGGTTAAATGAGTCAAAGTTAGTTGTGTTGATATCCACGACCACTTGATTTGGCCCTGGAATATTGATCACATAACCGTCTTGACCGTTTAACTGACGAGCTCCATATGCGGTGGGGATGTTGAATCTAACCAACTGTCCTATCACATAGTTGTTACTCACACCAAACGCAGTTCCTGTAGTCACTAGAGTCGTCGCACCTTCTGTAATTGCCGTGATTGGAAATACGGAAGGCTGAAAGAACTGGGGTTCTATCGCTGGATTTCTCTCGGGGGCTATGGGGCCTATTGATGGAGGGAAGCTCATACCTGCCTATGTTCTAAAATATTATACTATAGGTGGTAAATATTTTAATTTACAGACAAGACAAAAAAAAGGAGTGGGATTACTCCCACTCCCCTGAAAAGACGTTTTAAGTCTCTACACTTTAAACACTGTAATCATAAAGATAAGCAGTCCAAATATACAGAGATGATGGGCTTAACAGTTTAGCCAAAGGCTGAACAGCTCCCGCTCCGTTTTGGATTACGAATCCTTGTGAGGTGTTGTTCACGAAAGCGCCTTGGATTGCAGGGCCGTTGATCGTTGAAGCACCGTTCACTACAGGTGATGGATACAATTTTCCACCGCTGTATTGAACTCCGCCTGTGTTCACATCGCCCGCTGCGAATACTTGTGGGAATGACAGACCAGGAACACTAGCAACCGTTTGGTTGGTGTTGAAGGCTGTAAAGCTTGAAGATACCGCGTTACAGACGAACTGTGTGCTACTGGTGACCGAAGTCACGTAATAGTACAAAGGTGATCCAGGAATGATGTTGTTAGGCAGAGTATTGAGCTGAGTAGTACCCCAAGCTGATGGGATTCTAAAGCCAACCTCTTGACCGACAACAAAATTGTGAGGAGCAGTAGTTGTCACAGTAGTTGTGCTACCGAGACTAATAGCCTCAATGAATGCAGTACCTGGAGCATACAAGAATGGGTTCAAAACCTTCTTCACGTAAGCGCCTGTTGGGGATGCAGACAGAGCGGTATAGTTACTTCCACTGCCGGGCCATACAACGCTAAAGGTTGTAGAGGTCACAGCACTCACAACGAAAGGCATACCGCAAATTTGAGGCATACCAGTTGTTGATGTTTGATACAGACCTTCGAACATCACAACATCGCCAACATTATACGTATTCGCAGCAACTGTGAATACGATTGGGTTAGCGGCGGTTGCAGATACGATTTGGATTTGCGGGCCAAACTGGAAAGAAAGACCTGCAAAATACGTACTGATACCGTTTGCTGTGTAGTCGGCAGCTTCTAGCCATGGGGCAGAAGATGCAGAAATGTAATCAAACGCAGCTACTCCCTGACCCATTGCAATATCCCAGTAAGCTTTCGTTACATCGTATTGCGCAGGTGCAGAGTAAGTAGAGTAATTCAACAACTCAACTCTTTGCGGAGCAAAGGGAAGATTGACGATTTGGGCAACAGGTGATGCAGCGGTCGTAAACGATCCACGTGCAATTCTTGAATATTCAGCCATGATAAAACTCCTTAGTTACCACTGCGTGTGCAGAGAAGATTTCTAACGGCAGTATCTTGGGTGAGCGCCTGTGCTTGCGCGAATTTCACAGCGAGTGTGATGTTCTGTGCGAGCATGCCGGAGTAGTATGGATCTCGATAGATGAGATTCATGCTATAACCGTCTTGGTTGATGTGGGTGATCGCTTGTTTACCGACGACGCTATTGTAATAGACGTCACGGCCGTTAGCAGATGATCCACGTGAAATAGGCGCCTCAGAGCTGGCAAGAATACGTATGTTATATACGTTTCCGTACTCAGATGGGAGTGCAGATGCGTTGGTAGGATAGTTCCATTGTGAAAGGAAACCAGAGCCAGTCAAAGCATCAAAGTCGGGTTGGAGTTCAGTAGAGCTCAACATAAAATATGATGAACGTACTGGGCCCGTGCCGAATCTTTCCATTCCCTCGATACCGCTCATAAATTTATAAGCGTTGTTCGTATCGAGTGTTGCAGCAACCAATGAGAAGTCAGAGACCCCCAGGTTGGTTGGGTTATCTCCATTAGATCCNCCGGCTGCGTTGATCTGCGATGCCGCAGATACAATGTAGTCGCGGAGGATAAGGTCTTCTGCTTGTCTCATTGCAACCGCAAGGCGCTCAGAAACCCAAGCTAAGACTCCTTCCTGATCTTGAAGTACGACCTGCTCGTTAATGATACAACCTGTACCGAAAAATGCCATTTGCGCATCAATGATGTCGCGTTGTGGCACTTGTGCGGGTGGATCGATTCCACTGTTACCCAACTGGATAGTTGGTGGTACGAGAGCTCTTGGACGCATAAAGCGGCAAGTAGTTCCCCCGTTTGCTGGCATAGAAACTTTATCACAAATAGTGATGTAGTTCATTGTGGGTGTTGGGACATACAACATCGCCGGAGCTAAGCTCTGGAGAATCATTGGACCCAAATTTCCACTTGTGGTGACTGACATATTAACCCTGTGGTTAATGTGTATGATGGTTCGGTAAAGCCGACGACACTCTTGCTACGTCCGTTCCCTAACATCTGCTGAGGTGACGAAACCTCTTACGTCGAAGCATGGTAACGCTATCGCTGCGAGAAATCAGTGTAGTAAATATTTTAATTAAAGACTAGTCGGTTTCAACTAAATTGATACGTTATCTGCTTCTTAACCAATTCTTTGGGATAAAGAAGCGTCCCTAATTCTAAGTCCCATCGAACGAATATCCACTTAGACCAATCTATCTTTGCCATGAATATGCAGTTAGCCGGTTTTTCCGGCCAACTGCCCTCTGTATCAATGGGGTTAACCCCATACATAAGGGGTTAACCAAGTCTCATCTTATTCTTTAGTTCCTGCATCTTGTTATATGCATTCTTTTGCCCAGCGGCCGAGAAGTCGCCTACTGCTGCATAAGGCGTGTTGCCGCCAGAACTTGGAGAATAATAGGGGGATCTGCGGTTTGCATCGATTGTGTCCTGAATCTTCGATGGCTCTTCTTTCTTGTGGACGCCAGTGTTCTTAATAGCCTCATAAACGAGTCGTTGCCTATCGAACCCATCTGGCATACGGAGAATAGCTTCGGCCATTCCTGGGCACTTCTCTGCGAACTTTTGGATCATATCTGGCTGCATGATCTGATCGAAGTCTGAATTGCTTTTGAGATACGACTGCATTTTCTCTGCTTCAATCATAGACCGGGCTTTTTCTTCCGCTTTCTTCTCGACGATCGATTCGATACGAGACTCTAACTTAGAGAGCTTCTTTGTGAGTGTCTTTTGATCGATATAAGGCTCGGAACTTTCTTCATCTTCTTCTTCGTTCTTATTGCCTCGAGCGAAGCGTTCTCGCTCTTGTTCCAACCGTCTGTTTTCTGCGATTGCTCTCTCTTTTTCTGCACGTTCATTCTCTAAAAGTCTTCTCATTTGGACGAGGTTGTTATCAGCAGTGTTGGTCTTTGCGACATCAGCGGGAGCGGCTTGGTTTTGTGGAACTGTTTCAGCAGTCATGTGGTTTCCTTGTTAATTAAAATCTCAACTATACCTATAGTAAACATTTTAGTTGAAGCAAAGCATGACCAAGAGGATGAGTGCTTTACGCACTGCGGATTGGTCAAGGGTTTGCAACGAAGATTAGAAAGATTTAACAAATGAAAGTGTAACCATATGAAAATCAATATTTTAGATGCTCACGACAGATACGAACATTTTACAAAACAAAGTTTCAATATTGGCGAATGCTGCCAAGATTTGATCAATCAAAAACCTTTTGGAGATTATCCGTTTTATATATTTGCTCACACACGCACGGATGATGATGGAGTCACTAAACGGTTGATATGGCAGCCGAGGTTGACGAAACCATTAGCACAGACGAACTCTATGCTCTTTAAAGCCTATCCAGGGACAGACATCATCAAAGTGATCTGGATGATTCCAGCGAGAGAGATGTGGGATCAGTTTAAGAAAGGGAATATGACCCAAAATAAGACTGTAGTCGATAGCATTTATGACTTTCAGTACAATAGAGGCTTCATAGAAAAGAGGGAAGACGATGATCTCGACGATAAAACGATTGATAAGATCTATCAGGATATGGCTCGATCAAGTCAGAGGAAGATAGTTCTTAAGCCTGAGTGATTGGCTTTTTAAAGCCTTTCGTCTTGTCTTTTGGCTTGCTGATGACTGAATCTAATCTGCTCGTGCCAACCTTTGCCTTGATGCCTTTACCGCTGTAATCGCCAGCACCTACAGTCTGACGAGCACGCGTATCTTCGTTGGCAGGGACAAATGTCCATGGCTCTATAGATTTGATTCTTTTCTTAGTCATGATGTGGCTCTTCGTTGAAGAGATCTTGTCCTTGAGCGATGGTTAAAATCTCGTATAGATCGTCTCTAATGCGGTCTATTCCATATACCCAAATGCCTATAGCATCTAGAATTTCATCTTCTGTCTTACATTCATACCAGTCGGGATAATCCTTCATGCGGAATCCCCCAAGCTTATTGTTTTCAAAAACTGAATCTTCTAATAGCTTTTCGATCATCACCTGGATACGACCGAGATCTTCTATTCTATGTCTCATCAATACCTTACATTTTTTGTAAGTGTACTTAAACAGTAGATTTAGGAGGAACAGACATTTTCTTTTTAGAAACTGGGACGAAGCCGACAGCGCCGCTACGTACTTTACCTATCTTAGCTTTGTAGCCTATACCGTAGTTATCGCCAGCGGCCATCTTTGGACCGGGAACTTTGATGGGCTTATTCTTCATCTAATGGATAGCATGAGGATTTCATAGGAATAGGGCCTGATTCCATGCCTCTAGCCTTCTCTTTACCAACAGGAGTGCGGAAACCTACGCCATAATGATCGCCAGCGCACATATAACGGCCAGTGGTCGCTTCATCTTTAGTGGGAGCTGCGAAGTTTGGAGACGTTTTGCGCTCTTTAGGAGCAATAGGATCTTTAAAAGGCTTCATAGTACATACCTTGGTAATACTAGGATGGAAAAGGAGTGAATCCTTAGCGGCGTTCCTAGCTGACACCTCTCAAAATTAATAACGATATCCAGGCTTCATTTGGCGGCCACGAAGTTTGCCTTCGCCCGCTTTTTGATCTCTATGGATAGCTTCAGTAGTATCTGGATAATCCATGATTCCACCTGCGCCTTCTGCGGATCGTTCTTCTTTCATTTTGTTTCCCTCTGGGAGTGGGTATTTTCCACCTTTGCCAGCGAAACTTGCGTGATCATCAATTCTGCGTCCTGCCATATAACCTCTAGAGTTGGCTTTTCATTCCATTATACATTTCAAAAAAAGATTATCAAGCTTTCTTCCCAACGATTTCCAAAGGGTCTTCATGTCTCTCTGACTTTGAGACGGGTTCATTGTCACAAGCTCTTAAAGCTGCGTAGAAAGCGTGGCTTATATGCTGTGAAGATCTTATGAGAGCTGGTTGAGGATTTGGCGTTGAAAATGGTGCCAGTGCTAAAGCTCTTTCTACTGGTGCGCTCATTGTTGTCCTCCTTGTTGGGAATTCATTCCTGAAAGTATTTGTGCTACGAATTCATTGCCAGCTGAGGTCATCTGAGCCTCTCGCTTGGCGCCTCTCTCTTCTTGCTCCTCGCTGTTCTCTAAACTTTGAAGATCATTCATCTTGAGATTAGCCTCTAGATCTCCATAACGGTGAGTGACTTCGACCAACTTCTCAAGAGCCTCTGCACGTGCTTTTGTGGACATGCTGTGGTTTTTAGAGATCATACTTAAGCGCTCTTCAAATAGACCCACGTTGCTGTCGGATCTAGCTTGACGCTCTTTAGCATTAGAAATGTTGAGAGCAGCTTTACTGTAGAGTTCTTTGAGTTTAGCCTCTTCAATGACTTGAGCGGTGTTCTGAGCATGTTCTTGAGCCATCTGCATTGCTTGCTCTTGCTGCTGGAGATATTGCACAGCTTCAGCACGGCCTGAAAGGTTCATATCTTTAACGATCATGCTTGGTGGGAACACCTCTCGACCAAATATCTGGTTGATCTCAAGGAGTTGTTGTGCCTGCATATTCTTTTGAGTAGCAGTGTTAAGTCCTTCTTCTACAACGACATTGTATTTAGCAAAGATATGGCTATAGAAGTGAGCGGTTGGCTCTTCACCGAGGAGAAGGCCGCATTTAGCTTCATTCCAGTTGTTGAGCACGATGTCTAGCATCCTGCCGCCAAGAAGCTTTAGAGAATAATCCCACTGATCAAAGTACTTTTGGAGCACCATGAGATTGGCCCCCTGCTTGAGGAGTACTGTGAGAGAAGACGCTTGCTTATCATCTTGGGCTGACCAGTTCTCTAGATTGATACCGGATGTGGTCCACATAAGGCTTTGAAGCTGCTCAGCTAGGGCTAGATCACTCTCAGGAACGCCAGATGGAACGATCTTCTCCACATCGGTCATCTCATAGCCTTCATTGACGATGATGTCCCATCCTTGGCCAGACTTCTTGAGATTGTCTTCGTTAGCTACAGCGCCCACTTTGCGCTTCCATCCGGCGTTAATGGTGGCCTCAGTGATGTCGTGGTTGATGATTACACGGCGATTGAAGAGAAACTGGGCATCTCGCATTGATTTGACGAGAGATCGGACTCGGAGATCGTAGTAGTTAATATGGGGATCATAGTTCCAGAACACCGGGATAAAAGGACAAGTATCAAACCCAAGAGGATTGTCGCCTTGATACATAAGTTGGTCATTGAGAACCACCGCTAATTTCCATGTGGGCACCTCTACTTCGACTACTTCTAGATCTGGGATGTTGTAGAGCACCGCATCTAGATCGGCTTGCTTCTCTGAGAAGTCAAAGAACTGATTTCTAGACCTAGAGTAGAGTCGTTTTTTCTTTCTCTTCCACTTGTACCATACATAACTCAAGACCATCAAGTCGTTACGAGCCATGTTGTAGTTCTCAGGGAGAAAGTAGAATGAGCCGTATCTCTGAGGTGTGCCAGCCATTGGGGCTATATTTTGCAGCTTATCGGGAAAACGATCCTCAGCTTCCTTTTTAGAAATATATTCTTGGCACCATACGAATTGAGCATCCGACATATCTGGAGAACGGAAATATGGATCAACGAGAAAGGCGTTGTATTCCCATATCTTTAGCTTGAGTTCGCCTTGAGCAGGATCATCACCAGCATAATCCAGATAGGGTTGCATGAGGACCATTCCAGAGACTGCGGATAGCTCACAAGCTTTGCTAAATTGCTCATTGATACCATTTGTGTTGGAGATATGCGTGATGATGCGGGTGTATTGGTCGGTCGTTTGAGAGTCTGCGCCTTCAGAGGGAATGTAGTTGATAGACTTTCTGTGCTGGCGCTGATAGCCAATAGGCATGTTCACTGCCTGCTGGATGACGTTGAAGTAGAACTGCTGGTAAGAAGAAGAGGGGGCGAAGTTGAAATAGCGGTTCACAAACGTCTGAGAGCCAGCGTAGAAGAGCGTGTCAATATTCAATATCTGTTACTTTTGTGACCTATTTCTAGGCGGGTCAACTTCTTCGAATCGACCTCTCTATGTTACCATAGAGTTCAGACTGTCGCTTACGCTTTCGCGTCCCCCTCACTCAGTCGTTCACGGTGCTTTCGCTTCCGCCTTGTCGTCCACTAAGGAGATCCAAGTCAATCAGAGGGGGTTTAACCAGAGCAATACCACTAACTCTGGTTCCATCTTGCTTGTTCTATCGTTTATCAAGATGGATATCAGCCCATAGAATAGGCTGAAACTTCGAATATAAATTGTCTAACCACTGTCTTACATTTATCTGGTTTGGCTCCAGAGCATTTTGCCATGGGGGGTAGTAAAAAGACGTATATACCTCCAGTAAGTAAAAATTTTAATCTTTACTTACTTTATACCCGTATCTCACCAAAAACTCAACGTAGTAGTTTATTTTATCTTCTACTCGTTGTCCCGGAGGCTGCCCATAATGGCATAACTCCAAGTTTTCTGGGCGATTATCATCCCTAATTCCATTTTTATGATGAACCACTTCCCCCTTTATCAAAGGTCGCCCTAAAATTTGACTCATTACCCAAATATGTTCTCTTATCCTTCCCTTAGATTGACAATTTGGATGGTTACGATCAGGACAAGTTATTGTTTTATATCCTTGATCGTAACTCCCTTGACCGTTCTCTCTTTTTTTGAAGGGATCGTCTAAAGATATTCCATTAATTTCCCTATAACGATTTTTATTTAATTCATTATATTTTTTGGGGTCTTTTAAATAACTATTTCTAGATCTTGCGTTACATACAGTTCTATTTTTCTCTCTGTACGTTTTTTGATACAAATCAAAATCTTTTTTGTTTTTTCTTATCCACTTAAGACAAGTTTCTTTGTGTCGACATTTTTTACAATGAGGTTTTGTTGCTTTATCACTTAATATTTGGTCGCAGGTCAAACATTTTTTCATGCAATCAGTTTAACATATACATAGCAATATTGCAACGAAAAGACTTATAGACTATTCGAGATCTCCAAGTAGCCTGTCCATCTTATTTTTTGGATTGGGCTCATTTTTATATTCGTAATATAAATCAAAAATCAAGTTCAGGGTAAAGGCCAATTCCTTTGTATTGGAGATCGCGATAGCGATAAAATGCATAAGAACCATAGTCCATTTCTCCCTATCTATTCCTTCTTGTTCTATAGAAAGAAAATCCACTAGCTTGGCGGACATAAAGTCCAATTCTATCCTGTCATCAGGAGATAGGTTTTTCATAATCCCTCTCGGCTGTTTTTGTCATCTCATAAAGAGCTCTAAAATCGTTGCAAATCAAGTTTACTCCTTCCTCATCAGTAATATGGTGAATAATCACAAGCATCATGACGACAAGCCATAACTTTTGATCAACACCTTCAGAATCTCCATTTAGGAGATCGATTAGTTTGGCTGTCATAGATTTTATTTGTTCGCAATTCTGTGCGGTTAAGGTTATTCTTTCTGAACTCATATTTTTCTCCTTTAGACGTATTTATTGGACAAGTGGAAAATGAGACTGATTTCAGTCCTATGCTGTTCGTCCTCTTTCGGATAGGACTCAGAGTTATTTTATAACCACATTTGTCTGCTTCACTGAGGATGACTGGATCGGTGCAGTTATGGATTTCCATCAATATCCTTAGGTAATTCAGGCAAAGGCATCCAGTGGGTTACATCCTTAAGTATCACTGCCTCGATGCTTATCCATGATTCATTTTCATAATACATAGCTACATGGGGAGTGCGCCAAATTTCTCCCCCAATTGACTGTAAAGAAGAAACCAAATAATTTTCCCATGGTTCTGGCTTATGATCCTCAACGCTGATCCATTCCATCATCCCATCCTATATTGGCCATAACTGGTTCTCTGATCTGGCATCGGAGCCTGATAGGTACTGATCTTGTGAGTCATGCAAGCATAGCGCATTGCATCTACGGCGTGGTCATTCACCTTGA
>JGI24890J29729_1000370_pt1 | contig 30021 bp, 46 predicted proteins | sample FreactcultureFD7_FD_29729 | JGI IMG/M metagenome (IMG submission 29729)
TTACCATTAGAGTATAAGCCAATATAACTGGTGTGAGAGGTTGGATTTGAACCAACGGGCACCCGGGTTTCAAACCTGCCCCGCACCGTGCGCTACGAACTGACCTTACTAGATAGTCAGCCACCTCACATGAAACTGATGCGGGTTTTTAAAAAGGGACCCGCGGCCCGCAGCAGCCTAAGCTGTAACTGGGGTGAATGAGGAGGATCGAACTTAAAATATTTTTCATATAGGCATAAATAGCAATATGAAAAAGTATATCCAATGTAAAATTTGCAACAAGCAAATGAAGCAAATAACCTCCCAGCACCTTAAATTTCATAATATGACTATTCCCGAATATAAAAAGTCTTTTGGGAACATATTATCAGAAGAGGTATACAGTAAGTGTAATACGGCTGCTAGTAAGGGAAGACCTTTAGCTTCCGCCAAGAAACAACAACAGCGAACCGAACGAATTTTGCTAGCAATCAAAGAATACTCCTTAGAGCCAACTCGGTGCAAGCAATGTGAAATAGAACTAAAATTTGAATCCAGGTATAATTCGTTTTGTTCTCAATCATGCTCTGCAAAATATTCAAATGCTAAACGATACTCCCCCAAGCCTACCATAATCAGACCGCTATGTAAAAAGTGCAATAAACCCACTAAAGCTAAGTCCGGAGTTCATATAGAGTGCAGTAAGACTACATGCCAAATCTGCGATAGGCAAATCTATTCAAATGCTACTAAGATGTGTCGATCTTGCTACATCAAGTCGGACCAAGCCAACGAGCAACGAGGAAGAACTTTCTCAAAGACAAGGGGGTATTATGAATCAAAATCCGGAACATTTTACTATATGTCTTCTCTTGAATTGGAATTTCTTAAATTGTGTGATCTGTATAATATTAGCGTTGGAAAACCAAAACCAATGTCTTATTGGCATAACAACAAAAATCATTTGTATTTTCCTGACTTCAAAATTAATGAAACCGTTATAGAAATAAAAGGATATCTAACAAAGGAAGACAAAATCAAAATGTCTTATTTTCCGGAAGTATTAATACTCTTCTCTAAAGATATAGCTCTATTCAAAGAAACAGGAAAAATTCCGGGTGTCTAGCGGGTAACGATCCCGCTACTCCGGCTTCACAGGCCGGCGTGTATCCATATAACACTCTAGACACCATAAATTCTAAGGCGCCGCCGCTCTACCACTGAGCTACACCCACCATGAATTGGAGGACCCGCCCGGGCTCGAACCGGGGACCCGAGGCTTAAAAGGCCCCTGCTCTGACCTACTGAGTTACGGGTCCGTAAAACTCTCAGCTTCGGCTGTAGACTGAACTTAATCAGTCTTAAAAATGGCATACCCTGTAGGAGTCGAACCCACGCTATCTGGTTTGGAGTCAGAGGTGCTACCGTAACACTTAGGATATATGAAAAAGAAGGGGCGAAACCTTCCCCTGACTCAAGTGGCGCATTATATTCAGTGCCTTGTCTTGCCTGACCTAACGACTAGAGCCTATTATAGATTTTTATTGTTACTTGTTATTGACAGCTACGCGCAAAGCACCTAAGCCAGAAGCAGCAAGCAGAGTATATACATACTCAGGGATTACATATCCCATAGCCTGTGCAAACGCAATACCAGCAGTAATTAAAGCAACAATATATGTTTTCTTTCCATTTAGTAAATCAGTCATTGAACATCTCCTTTATCAAGTGTTCAATTTTATTTATGCTATAATGGTACCGCCTGAGGGATTCGAACCCACGCTGCCTGGGTTGGAACCAGGAGTGCTACCGTAACACTTGAGGTACATGAAACTGGCGCGGCAGATAGGAATCGAACCTACATGTAATCCAGTTAACCTTTCTACAGTTTCGTAGACTGAGGGTATACTACCGCTTGATAATTGGCTGCATGAAGTCTGGTGGACCCTGAGGGATTTGAACCCCCAACATTCGGTTTCGAAGACCGACGCTCTATCCGGTTGAACTAAGGATCCATTGAAGAATGGTGCCCACTGCAGGATTCGAACCCGCCGCCTATACATTACTAGTGTATTGCTCTACCAAATGAGCTAAGTGGGCGTTAAGTTTGGATGGGCCCCAGGGATTCGAACCCCGATTGACGGATTCAAAGTCCGCTCTCTTACCCTTAGAGGAGGGCCCAACAATCACTTACAAACTCTGCCCTTTTTCCATCCTTGTGGAATAGGAACATCGTTTTTAATCTTTTTATTTTCGGTTCCATTAGTTATCCACATCATTCCGAATTGCGAATTCCTAGAACCAGATTGTGAAACAGCATTTGCTGTTCCTATCTTCTTTTTTGTCTCGTCGCTATGAGCTTTTCCTTTGAATGTACCACCTGTAGTAGCTAGTCTTTCACGAACTGTTCGTGAAATCTCTGCCCTTCGTTTAGCAGCCCATTCTCCGTTTTCTTCCCATAACTTTCTTTGTGTATCTCTACCTCTATCAGCAGATTCTAAAGTAGCTTTCTTGACTGACATTATATTTAATGTCTTCTCAAAGCCGTTTCTTATTTTATTAGTATTGATGTACCCAAATCCGCCCTGGCCACCCCGACACAGATTATAAGTATCTTGGCGAGAACAAAACTCTTCGGTTACGATATTCCGTTCTGCGAGGTTCATTTCTTCTTCGGTTTCAAAAATATGAAGGAATTCTTTTTTAAAGTTTTCTACTCCATATTTCTTTTTAGCGGCACCGAGCAATTTTCCAGAACCCATATATCCATCGTCTAGATTAGTTGTTTGGTGCTTACCGACATATACTTTGCCATTAACAAGATTAGTTATTTGGTATACTGTATAGAACATAATTTTCTCCATCAGTATTTATGCCAAATAGCAAAAAGTGATGCCCGACTAGGGTTCGAACCTAGAACCTACTGAGTCAGAGTCAGTTGATCTGCCAATTGATCTATCGGGCAATGTAATCTATTCATAAAAACACACATTGGGGCCAATCCTAACGTCATAGGTAAGGGGCGTTGTTTTACCATTATGTGTTTATAAGAATAGATTATATTTTCTACCTAAATGTCTTACCAAAAAGAGTGTTTCCGAACTTCTTTCTACGTTTTTTAGCAGAAAGAGTACTGCGGTTAATAGTATTAGGTGACCATTGTGATACATCATGTTTTTCAGATAAGACTGATAACGTAGATGCATATTCGGTAGTTTTCAACATCTTACGATGCGTTGATTTTGCTGTTCGCTTATACATATGAGTCTCCTTATATATGAATAGCCTTTTGTTTCTTCATGGAGCGAAATATCTTGTCCGGCATTTCGGACTGATCCGCTCCCCGCCTTTTTTACTCTCTGCGTTATCTCCGCAGATTTCATCCCAGCGCCGCCCGTTCTTTTTTTATAGTGCTTTGCAGCCTCGTTCCGACTTGCACTTTTGTCAGTCTCTCACCTGACTGCTAGAGATTTTGCCTCTAGCTAATGGAAAACCCCAAGAACTTTATTGTCCCCGGGGCCTAAATAAACTAGTTTAACTATGTCTACTTATCCACCGGGACTCTGTTCCATTGATGGTGCAAAGTCGCCGCGAATGCTTGTATTATACACTGCCGCAACCTTACCCAATAAGGACTGTTGTCCCCAGAGTTTGGTATGCTGTTTCAGCGATATATTACAAGTTGTAGTCATAGTATGTTTACTTAGTCCTGGTATTCAAAAATGTTATTTTAACGGCTGTTTTTGGCGATTTTCGTCAAAACAGCGTTACATTCACTCTTATATATCATTTCAAAACCGCTGTCAATACTTTTTTCAACGATTTGAAATTTTATTTCAAGCAGGAATTCCCACTTCACGAACAATCTTACGGGCAGCATATGCTACAGTAGTGCGAGTAATGTCAATCTGACCTTCGTCAATCATCTTTTCACAGATGATTGCAGCGCCTTCAAAAGCATACTCTTCCCAGGCGTAAAGTTCAACATGACGACAAAATTCGATAGTAGTCATAACTGATCTCCTTTTCTCACTCTATATCTTGTTATAGCACCAAGAGATTCATATGTCAACCAAAATATTTTACAAAACACATTTTGCTAAAGGAGGGATCACACACGCGATTCTAGCAGCAGCCTGAATTTTTTCCTGAGAAACACCATACCCCAACAAAAGATCAATGTTGTTTCGTATTGATTGTTCTGATTGATTTACGATTGCAGTGACCAAACAAAACAATGTAAACTGCTCTCTAGTGGAGCCACCGTTGTTAGTAAAGTCATCTATGCAAAAATCGTGGGGAGGTACTACCGCACGCTCACTTAATGCAGTTATACTATATAACGAATAACGTGCATTTGTTGTTTCGAACAACACCGCCCTTGCAACTGCGTCACGAATATCATTTCCAAAAAGCTCTTTACTTACAGAAATTTCAAACGCGATAGCATCGCCTGAGGACATAGCTGCTGCAAGTGCGCAAGCATGGGCATCAACTACATCTAGTGCAGTAGTAGACATTGCAATTTCTAGATTTTTAATTAAATCAGTTGCATATTCTGGAGCAGTCAATTTGACTGATTCTATCCAGTTTCTATTCATAGTAAATGCCATAGTAATCCTTGTATCCAGTTTGGAAGGGGCCGAAGCCCCTTCCTGTATGTTAGAGTGCAAGATAGCTGTAATCGTAAAGAGCAGCTTCCTTCTTGCGAGTGAGAACAAGACGGGCACCCTTGTTCTCAAAGATGAACTTACCTTCCTGAGGGCTGAGGTTAATCAGATTCTCAGGAGTAAAGCGAAGCTGGACATATTCCTCGGGACCTTCGGGGTTCGGATCGTACTCAATGTCGACACCGCGAGTTGCGAGCGGGTTACCACGCCAAGTATCAATAGTATTGTCAATTTCCTTACCACCATTGATAAGAGTGACCTCATACTTAGCACCCTCGTCATACTCGGGCTTAGCGTTAAGCATTTCAAGAGCATCAGACGGAGATTCGTCATAACGGTTCATTTCTTCAACAAGCGCCTTGAGCATGTCAAAGTTGAATTCGGCAAACAGTGTAGTAAGACCGCAGACCTGATCAATATACTGCTTGTTATTCAGACGATCATTGCAGTATTCACGAATGAATTCCTGATCAAGGCCCTTGAAGTCGAGGAGATAAAAGAGACGACCCGGACGATTGCGCATGTGACTGTTGACACGCCACTTGTCGTTAACCGTCATAAGATAGAGCTTCTTACTGCTGAAAACACCATCAAGCAGGGTAAGAATCTGCTCCTGTTCATCAGAGCCATAGACCTTTTCAAACTCGTCAAAAAGAACCACGCACGGCTGATCAATATCCTGGAGAAGCTTGAAGAAACCATCACCAACCCAATCACGGTTGATCACGATAGTAGGAACACCTTGCTTAGCAAGCTGAATGCTAATATTCTTAGCAAGAAGAGTCTTACCACTACCCTTTTCACCGTTGAGAAGAACCCCAGTCTGTGCCGGGCGATCCCAAAAGCTGTTGATAATACGATCGGTGTGACGCAGAGTATTACCGTAAAGCTTGGTAGGGATTTCAAAATCCTCAATACGCTCAAGGTAAAAATTACCAAAAGGATCGGTTGCAACAGTGTAGTTACCTGCAGGGAGCTTATCGTGAAGATCCATTGCTTCCTTGCTGGAAACTCGGAAAGTGTTGCCCGACTTGAGAAAATATGCCATTTAAAATATACCTTTATTAGTGAGTTTTTAGAGAAATTCTGTATATTACATCCAAACTATTTGGTATAATACAATCTAAAACAGGGAACCCTGTCTAAATAAACCAGGTCATCAACGTCAGTAATTGTTACTGGCTTAGGATAACTTCCGTTGATGTATTTGTAATGAAATTGTTTTCCTACCAAGTTGCGATAATATGACAATTCCTTTGTAAAATCAGCATTTGGCGAAAACGTATAAGCACGAACGGGAATAATCATTCCCATGACAACGTTCATGTAATTGCGCTTAAGAGTGGTTGTCATAGTTGACACTCTAAAAGCAACTTTACCAGTAGTGTCGTAATAAGTTGATCTATCTGCCATTATTATACTCTCAAAACTTCAGGAGGTTAAACGCAAGCAGGATATCCCGCTTATCTTCATCAACTGGATGAACTGCCAGTGCAGTATACTCACCGCTATTTAGATCAGGTTCAAAGAACTTTTCGTACTTGAATCCAAACTTAGTGAGAATCTTTTCAACAGCCTCAAGGGCTTCTAGGTTACGCACACCTACACAAGTAAAATATGTATTATCTGCGTCAGCGTCCTTACCCAATACGGACCCTAGCTTGTAGGCCACATGAGAACTCTGGACTAACTGATACTCCTTAAAAATATCTTGTCTAACGAAGATGTATAGATACCGCTTCATATTATCTCTCTGTTTGTTCATTGTGTTTTCACTGTACACGAAGATTGTATGAATGTCAACCGAAAAGATAAATAAAGATGTAGTTCGCGGTACGGGAATACCCAACTACTCTAATGCTAACAAGGAGCACCAGCAATGACTATTTATTCACCTACCGGTCACCGAAAGATATATGAGCAGCACTTTGGTCCTATCCCCAAAGACTCAAACGGGCGCTCATACGAAATACATCACATAGACGGTAATCATTCAAACAATGATCCATCAAATCTAAAATGCGTTACAATACAAGAACATTATGATATCCATCATTCACAAGGAGATTGGGCTGCGTGTTTGCTCATTGCAAACAGAATGAATCTCACTTATGAAGAACGATGCCGGATCGCTAAGTTGGCTGCTAAAACTAGGACTGAAAACGGTACCAATCCATTTTGCGGACCAGAACTAAATCGCAAGAGAGTTGAGAACGGTACTCATAACTTCTTAGGTCCAGAAACCAATCGTAAGAGAATAGAAGCCGGAAACCACCCCTGGTTGGACAAAGATGCTGCGAGAGAACGGGAATTAGCTAAAGTGCAGGATGGAAGTCACCGTTTCTTGGGAGGAGAAATACAAAGTAAAACTGCTAAGAAACGAGTTGAGGAAGGAACTCATCCTTTCTTAGGTGGGCAGGTAGCAAAAAGAACTATGCAACAGCGTTTGGCAAACGGGACAAGTCCTTCTCAAATAAAGAAAACTTGCGAACATTGTGGCAAAAGTATCAGTTTACCAATGTATAGTAGATGGCACGGAGACAAATGCAAAAGCAGGGGTTGACCATGAAGTCAACCCCAAATTATCCTTACTTGTTGGCGTTTGCCTGAACTTCGTCAAAGTCATTTAATCGCCGATATCTTCACCCAGTGACAACGATCCATCAAGTAACTCTAACACCCTATAGCCGACCTGCCCGTCGAAGAGAGTATCAGGAGTGTCACACATGAACTCTCTAACAACCCGAATATCTCCCTCACCATTGTACTTGCTTCGGCGTTTCCAGTTTTTCTCGGTAGTCAAGGCTTTCTCTACCAGATCAATTCTGTATTTTAGAAAGTGAGATATGTGCTTTTCATACGTGGCCTTATCCATTGCCTTGATATCTTCATCATTGAACTCGTTAGCCACTTCGTCTTCCGCCGCACCTCGGTCACATGCCCAATTTGCACTAATATTACCTTGTCGAACTTGGTCTACAATAAACTTTCTGCAATCATTCGTAGTCACAGCCATTGTATATCTCCTTACTTGTTAGCGTTTGCCCGAACTTCGTCAAAAGTCATGTCACGAAGAAGAACGCCATTTTCATAGACTGTGTCCAGCATACGCATATCCGATCCAACACAAACATCAGCGACCTCTTCATCACGCATAGTAGTGAAGGTTCCATCCTTATGCTGAATCAGTTCCAGCTTACCCTTCTTGCTACGCTTGCCCTTGTCAGTGATTGGGTCCTTGAAAACATCAACCCAGGTACCATTGACGAGTGCAGCCGAACACTTCATGGCAAACTTCTGATCGTCACGGTTTACAATCTGGAGCAATGCACCGCCCTGACCGAACACTACATTGTCAGCACTGTAGCCAGCAAGTGTGATAGTGTAGAGGATGCTGCGAATGCTGGCGTGATTGATACCGTCACCCTGCAACACACGAACATTGTTCAGGACCTTGTAGCCCTTAGCATTGACGGTATGACCAAAGTACTGATCAAGAATCTTGAGACACTTGAGAACAATGTCAGCAGGATCACCCGAGTCAGGACGCACAACAAGAGTAGCACCACTGTCAAGCACATCCTGCTTAAGCTCCGTACCCCACAGCTTGCAAGCGTTGAAGATATCGTAGCTGTCAGAAACAGCACTTACAATGCCACCAGGCTTGCCGTTGACCTTGACCATGTTGCGGTAAGAAGCAACCTCGTTCTCACGACCCCAGCTAGTTACAGTGCTGTGTTCCATTGCAGGAACGCTAAAGCCAGCCATGTCAGCATTGTAGTAACGACGGGCAAAAAGCAGAGCCTCAACGGTGTCGGTCCCTTGAAAGTTAACCAAGTGTGCGGCGCCACCAATACCTGCGCTTTCCAAACTGCTAACCCCACGAGCACCGAAATCGTGAAGTTTAAAATCAATACTAGTAGGATCACCGGTCTTCTCCAGGTAGTCAAGAATCAGTTTCTTGTTCTCGTAGCTGTTGGTAGCAACAGTAGTCGGGTACCAAACTGCACGAAGCAAAGCAGTCTCAAGGAAGCTAGTCAGCCAGTAGCAGTTAGGATCAGTGTTCTCAATAGTAACGAGAACATTAAGAGTAGGGATAACAAGTCCCTCAGGGGCAGCCTTGATAATGACAGGCAGCTTACCACCGTGTTCGCGGACGATGTATTCCCATCCTTCACGATTAAAGGGTTCGCCATGTGTAGTGATGATGGCTTCGGCTTCATCAATCATGTCCATCGTGACAGGAGTAAGCATGTACTCCTTGATGAAGGCTTGAAGGCCGAAGAAAACAGTAGTATCGTACTTTCCACCGCGGCTTTCAATGTAGCTGTAGATCACTGTAGTTTTGGGAGGGTATTGTACCCACTGTGAGTACTTGTACGAATCGCTGTTCAAGATTAGGTTATGCATGATAAAAATCCTTTATCTAAAATGCTAGCTTCTATTAGCTAGTCTTGATATCTTATTTATAGCGTATTTCTGTGTCTGTGTCAAGTTATTTCTGCCAAAATGTTTTTCAAATGTTCCTGCTCGGACCACTTTCGCTCTTGATCAATCCTGATCTTGAGATAGTTACGGATGGTGTCACGCTCTTGCCAGATGAAGTCCTCATATTTGCGAAGATGTTTAGAGCATCCATCGCAGCCATAAACAAACTGACGACCGATAAACTCAAAATGTCCCACGCTATCGCAACCGTGATGGTGCTTTACTGGAAAGGTGCCTTCGGTGGATTCTGGAGGTGCCTCGACAGTATCATATAATTCATCAAAATACCTGGATTCGACAGCATAATGCTGGGTGCCACACTGACATTCCACGTAAACTCCTCCGTATGCACGTTCTTGTGCATCATAGAACATTTCACTAGACTTACCGTCGCTTGGAAGAGTGTATTGCATTATTCAAATTCCACAAGAGTTACACTTCCGCCTTGTGCAGAAACCTTTTCAGCAAAATCACTTAACATTTGATTGATTCGTTCGGGATTACCACCAGCCAAACCTTGTCCGATCCGCGGGAAGCCGATCTTGAACGGCCCATATTCGTGAAGCATCTTTTTCAAGATAACTTCAAACGAAGCGTATTCAAAGTGATCAATGCCACGAGGTGAGAACATCACCTGAGTGTATGCATTAATGATAAGAAACTTGTGATCACCTTTAACTAGATGAGAAGTATAGCGGCCGAGTTTCTGAACCTGACTATTTGTATCGCCTTCTATTTGGGTAGTCAGAGCGGTGTCAGCTTCGTATGCTTCTGGGTAGCGGGCACGAATCTCTGCTGCAATCCCTGAACCCATTGTGTTCAAGCAGTTGCAACCGTGGACGATGATGTCAAACTCACCCTGCTCTGCAAGATCAATAAGATTACCCTTGGTATGAAGCAGCATTTTATTATTCCTTTCCTACGAGTTTCCAGCCAATTGAGGTTTTTTGTTCACCTCTCACTAACTTACCTACACTGCCGGTTGGCATATTATAATTGTTCTCAAACTCAAATCTAGTTGAATGAACTACTCTACCGTCAACGTGTTCAAAAACATAAACAGTGTGATCATACATTCCATGTTTGGCACCACGGTGAGATTCCGACTGTGCTGCTAGTACCTCTGGTCTATTTTGTGCATTTTTCTGTGCATTACTACGACGGAGTTTAGTATCCGGCTTACTTTCAGTTTCTAACCTCTTATTAAGTATGTCAGGATCAGTGTGTATCTTCTTTAGCTTTCCAAGCTGAGGAATAGCCCATTCTGGATTCTGCCACAATGCTTTGGCACTTTTTCTTCTTTTTTCCTTAGTCTCTGGCTTAGCATTAGTCTTGGCCTGTGCATTTACTCTGCGAATTTCGGCAGCAGAATCCCGCAATTCAAATGCTATATTATCAGTTTTGTTAAGAAAATCATTACGATGAATTGCATTAATTCTTCGCAAAACTATATGCTCCCACTGTCTAGCTTTGTCAACACTAATTTCGTCAAACACCTTTCGGACTTGAATGATATCAGGATATCCGTGCAGCTTGATATAATCAGCGACATTGTTACTTGAAGTAAAGTATGTTACGAATAGTTCCGAAGGATGACAATTTTTAGCGTATCGGACACCATAATACTTCATTCCAGTATTAGACCACATTATAAGATAGGTATAGGGAGTTCGGGTATAAATATTCATTGCTGATGTTCCAGTATAACATTAGAGTAGTTGGGAACGCCAATTCCGTGAACTACATCTTTATTTATCCCGAACATTCCCTTTTTCATAGGTAAATCAAACTCCTCAATCCAAATCAATGATGCGGCCGCAGTTAGGGCAATCAATATACTCGTAATAATCGCCGCAGCCGCCGGGGCCGTTAGAATCGGTCCAGTGCCGAACATCGCTCTTGGCGTATTCTACTACTGACTTGCAGCGAGAACAGGTTACCACATTTTCTGCTTTGTTTTGATATAATACCTTAGCCATGATCAAAAGTCCTAATAAATACTAAATAATATGATAAATAGTTTTAACACAAGAGGTCAACTATGTCAACCGAATATATTCCTTACTGCTATCTCATAGGATGGTCCAAACTAGACACTTGGTACTACGGAGTTGAATATGCTAATAATAGTCAACGAGTAGCAAATCCTGCAAATCTCTGGACAACTTATTTCACTTCATCAAAACATGTTAGTAACTTCATTGAAGAACACGGTGACCCTGATGTTATCAAAGTTAGAAAGCTGTTCACTACTAGAGAGAAAGCACAACTTTGGGAATGTACCGTGTTGCGTAGACTCAAAGTAAGAGAAAAAATTAACTGGCTTAATGTTAATCCTGGTGGATTTGGTTTTGCAGTTCCTGTCGGTGAACTACATCCTTGCTTCGGTAAAAAGCGATCCGAAGAATCAAAAAACAAGCAGCGAGAAACTAGAAAACAACGACACGCACAAGGTTTATATTCATATTACAATCATACTCCTGAGCAAATAGAGAAAGTAAGACAACTTGGCAAAAACAATGCTAGACCAAAAGAACAAAGAACATACACTTGCACCAAGTGTAACACTGTTGTTGAAAAAGTTGAATATACTCACCATCCTATTAATCAAAACTATAGATGCAAACACTGCAAACCAGGGAGACCGCCTAGGCCTGTAGTTATGTTTGGTGTTAGGTATGATGGCGAATCATATGCTGCTACTGCATTAAATATGTCAATAGACCAAATACGACACCGATTAGGCAGTGATAAATTCCCAGATTGCAATAGATTACAAACCTAGAAAATATTGCACTATTGCAAAATGGTCATCGAACATCTGGTCTTCTCGCAACTCGCTGATAGGAATCCATTTTGCGCGGATGGCATCGTCAGCACCCTTCACCTTCGGCAACGTAACATCGTCAGCCAGCTTAAAGTGATAAGCCTTCGTGATAACACGACCAAGCGTAGAACGATAAGGATCGTCAAAAGTCTCGTGGTCACGAATGCTACCGCGCAGAACAGCTTCCGGCACCTTGATCTTCGTTTCTTCACGAAGTTCGCGGATAGCACCATCAAGCTGCTTTTCAAATTCGTTCAAGTGTCCACCGGGCAATGCCCACAGACCCTTACCTGGTTCTGCCTTACGCTTGACGAGCAGAATGTGACCACTCTGTTCAACAACTGCGTCAACAGTGGCGTGCTTTACGGGATAAGGCGACACTTCCCACTGCTTCTTGTAGTCACGAACGAAGTTAAGTTCATTAGCAAGCTGCTCGTAAGAGTCCATCTTGCGGAAGTTCATGAGGAAACTGAAAACGCTCTTAGGGCAAGCATCACTGATACGACCAGTATCAAGATAATCTTCACGAATAGCAGTAGCGTGTACATCAGCCTCAATCTCAACGTTGATGGACTTGTACTGCGGGAACAATTTGAGGTAGTAGCTAGTACCATCCTTGCTTGCACCGATCAAGCCAACCTTAGCATCATTGTATCCCGAAGCCATGAACCCATCTGGGTTGATAACTTCCAGAGTGGTATCCTTGACGATGTTCTGAACCTGCTTGACCCAAGCAGCATCGTTATAGGTCTTGTCATAGAGGGGCTTAATGATCAAGCGATTAGCGACATAGCTTGCAGGACCGAATTCCTGTTCTACTGCACCGCTGTAAGCACCGGTGATCATCTGCTTACGTTCATCAAAGGTGAACGGGTTACGGATCGTTCGGGCTTTTCCGGCAGAACCTACGAGAACCAATACATTTCGAGATTTTTGAAGCGCGATATCAATGACGCGCTTGTGTTCCACATGAAACGGCTGGAACCGACCGACAAAGACCAGAAGGTCAAACTCTTTTTTCATTGCTCAAAACTCCTTTGAAGCGATTAAACGAGAAAGTCTATCTTTCTCGTTTCTATTTATACTTTATAGCGCATGCGGTGATAAAAGTCAACCGGTTTTTTCACCTAGGTGATAAATAAGTGTGAGTCACGGAATCCCCATTCCCACTCACTCTAACGCTTTCGAGGAGCATCAGCAATGACTATTTATAAACCGAGCCGCAAGTCCACAGGAATATACCGTAGACTGTATGAAAAGCATCATGGACCTATTCCCAAAGAACCAAACGGCAGAAGCTATGAAATCCACCATATAGATGGAGACCACTCCAACAATGATATATCCAATTTACATTGCGTCACTGCACAAGAACACTACGATATACATTACGAACAGGGAGAGTTTTCTGCTTGTTTTCTAATAGCAAAAAGGTTAGAATTAAGTCCTCAGGAAAAGTCGGAGATTGCTAGCAAAGCAGCCAAAGAGCGAATACGCAACGGTACACACAACTTTCTAGATAAGGAAGTAAGAAGTGCGAACGCAAGAAAGGCTAATGCTACTAAAGTAGCCAGCGGAAATCACCTATTTCAAACTGAAGGGCACAAACAGAGACTTAAAGAAATTCTAAGAGTAAAGTTAAAAGATCATACAATATATACGTTTGAACATTGCCTAACAAAAGAAAGAGTGAGTATGGCACAGCAAGACTTTGTTAGGAAATATTCTCTTAATCAAGGAAACGTATCTTCAATGATACGCAATCCAAATAAGAGTGTCAAGGGCTGGCGGAGAGTAGGTTAATCTTTATGCCACAACACCCATATTAACAGCAGTCTTGACGACCTTGAACTTCACTGCACCGATCTTGATCTGGTCCTCGTTGACGCTTTTAACCAAATAGCTCTTGGCTGCATACTTCGATTGTTCTTCTGCAATAGCCTGATGCAAGAATTCATATCCAGCGCGTCCATTGTGCTGCGGTTCCCAATAGAAAGGATTACAACCTGATGCATTAGGATTATGCGAGAGTATCAACACGCATTCGTTACCTTCACGATCAATGCCAGTTGTGTGAGGGAAATACCCAACCCACTCGTCATTGCGATTGAGTCCATCAAGATTAAAAGCCATCTTCTTATTCCCTGATCAAGGGTTCTTCACCGCTGATAAAACGCTTACTACGAGCGTCAAGTTCATCGGCGCGTTCAACGTTACCCAATTCTCGCATACGTGCCGCACGAGTAGCAAGATGATAACCATAGCCCAGATCACTCCAAACGGTAATCACGGTTCCATGATCACGAGCTTTAAACTTCCCAGGACCATACATAGCACTAAAGGCTGCGTTAACCATATCAGGAGTCAAGTTGCCGATATTAGTAATAGCGTGATTGGGGTGGTCAGAAGTGCCGATTCCGAGCAGCCAATTGTCATCACGGTTCCAAATAGCCATTTTAAGCTCCGTAAATGCAAATAGTTTCAAAGTCATCATCACTCATAGTGAGATAATCCATTTCGGTATATCCATAGCGATCAATGCCATTACCGTGACCTGCAAAGCGACCATCTGCAAGCCACGCGCTGTAACCATAGTAGTCATAGCCGTCCTTGTCATAATCCGCAAAGTGGATGATATCATCGTACTCGTCCCATTCCGTAGGAGCAATTTCACCCTTACAGTTATAGATGAATGTGTTTTCGTCGCGGTCTGCGATCATCTTGCGAGTCAGTGCCGGGCTGTACTTACCTTTAGACATATCGCTATCTCCTTGCTATAAATTTGTTATATCATTTTGGGTAACCGTTGTCAACCAAAAAGGTAGGGTGAGAAGAAATTAATCTTCTCACCCATTTAGTTACCCTTTGACACAAATCACCTGCTTAAGCGCATGGACGATATCAACAAGATCAGCCTGCGCAGCCATAACTGCATCAATGTCCTTGTATGCAAGAGGAGTTTCGTCAATGACTTCTTTATCCTTCCTGCATTCAACGCCCTCGGTTGCAGCGATATGGTCCTTTAGGTTGAACCTGCGCTTTGCTTCTGCTCGGCTCATTGCACGGCCTGCACCATGCGAACAAGAGTAAAACGATTCACGATTACCCTTGCCGCGCACAATATAAGAACGAGCGCCCATAGAACCTGGAATGATTCCAAGCTCATTCAACCTAGCAGAAACCGCACCCTTTCTCGTCACTAGAATGTTATCACCGAAGTGCTTTTCACGCGACACGTAGTTGTGATGACAGTTAACTGCCATCATTTCACTAAAGAAAGGCTTCTTGATATGCTGCTTGATGGCGTTCAAAGTAGCCTTCATCATAACTTCGCGGTTGCTGCGTGCGTATGACTGGGCCCATTCGACTGCCTGCAAATAATCCTTGAAATGATCAGTCCCTTCGGGAATGTAAGCAAGATCAATGTCAGGAATGTTGATGAACCACTTGCGCATATCTTCTTTAGCAAGTTCAATGAAGTAAGAACCAATACGGTTACCTACACCACGCGAACCACTGTGAAGCATTACCCACACATACCCTTCTTCGTCAAGGCAAATTTCAATAAAGTGGTTACCCGTACCAAGAGAACCCATGTGGTTAATTGCACGATCAGCGGCCCGACCAATCTTAGGATGCTTCTCAACAATCTTATCAAGCTCTTCCTTATGCTTAGCAAAGAAATCAACTGCATCACCGCTCGGATCACCCCATGCACCACGGTCGTTTGCTCCACCATTATCAGTGCGTCCATGAGGAACAAGTGCTTCAATTGAAGAACGAATTCCGAACAGATTATCCGGCAAATCGTCTGCTGTAAGATTAGTGCGATGTGCCATCATACCGCACCCGATATCAACGCCGACAGCAGCCGGGATGATTGCGCCCTTAGTAGGAATAACTGAACCAACAGTTGCACCCATTCCCCAGTGAACGTCAGGCATGATTGCCACATGCTTGTGAATGAAGGGCATTGAAGCGATGTTGTCGAGCTGGTTACGGGCTTCCTGTTCAACCTGAACGCCGTCTACCCAAGCCTTAATAAGGCCGCCCTTGTTTCCCTTAATCACTTGCATATCTAATTCCTTTTCCTTATAACATAGAATGCTATATATCTTTTTGGAACAGATGTCAACCTTTTTATTCGCCGTGATACTGCCAAAGTACCGCATTGCAATATGCGTGAACGGTTCCTAATGTCATCCCGGTGTCATGTGAATGATGCAGATGATGGGGGTGTTGTAAGAAGTTAGGTGGAAACAAATCCCAATCTATCTTCTTACTGCGGATACCTGCAGGTGGAGCCTTCATCAACGGACTCTTGCAATAATAACAAACTCCACCTTGTTGCTTAATATATTCCTCCCTAACTAACTTGCGCTGTGTAGGAGGAGTCTTAGCGTAATTAACTGGCAGTTTCACGGGAATTCTTTCTTATGCGTAGATTACTAGAGCCGTACCGCATTCACTGCAAAACTTAGCGGTAGCTTTGTTCTGCTTGCCGCAGGTAGTGCATTTCGGCTTGGTCTTTACAGTGATCGGTTCACGAATAGCCTTGTTGTCTTCGGTCTCACCAAGCAACTTAATCACGATACTATGCTTCTCTGTTTCAGTAGCAAAATTGCTTACAGTAACAAACTTTTGTTCGCTTTTGCTACCTGCGACCGTGATTCCAGTTTCAGTTTGCGGTGCAGCGTTGAATGAATGTGTAGCAGCACTAGCACTAAGCGTAGCACCCACTGCCATGTTGTTAATGCTAGTAGCACCCACTGCCATGTCTGCACATGACACTGTACCCTTCATATAACTAGGGGTTACATCTGCTGCTGATCCTCGTAGCAGTGTGGATGTCCAAGAATCGTGTAGTGTGTTATATCCATTGTTCCAAGTCATTACTGGATTCTTGGGATAAACCTTCTCAAACTGATATTCTACACGAATCAATCCATCTTCAAGCTTGACGCCGCGATGATCTTCAATCTTACCAGTGCGTTCAATGAACTTGAACTTGTTACCTCCAGTCAAGCTTCCGTTAGCAAGACTGCGTTCAAAATCAACCTGCTGTCCTGCATTGATTACAAGACCGTTAGGAGTGACGTTTTCACCATCAATATAGATATTGACGATTGCTCTTACGGTGTTGAGATTCTTGAGTAGAATTGAATATTCTGTGCCGAATGGGATATAAACTGTATCTTTGAATTCACGGAGTATTTTTCCGTTGGCTTTAATGCTGGCAACCAGCTTACTATTAAACATTGTCATTTTCTTTCCTTTTCTAACGACACACTGACTAAGTGTCCATATTTAAAGTCAGTTAAGGTGAAGCCTTATGCTTCGTGTATATTTATTCTTTTATCTAATAACGTGTGTTTTTTTATGCTTTAATGACTTCTTTAGTGCTTTAAACCAAAGTTTCTTTTCTAATTCTTTATCTTTGGTAGTAATAGCTTGGTAAAGTTTATGAACTAATTTATCAACTTTCATTGTTTCATCTCCTGCCTTGTTACAAACTACAGTTGCTCCATTCTTAACATAAATAATATCATGAAGAACATTATTATAGCATATTTATTAAATACTAACAAGATCAAAAAAGCTGTATGGTCCATGAAATTTGAAAAACGGTTTCCTGATTTAGAAAGGAGAGTCTTTATACTTATGAGAGTGATCGAGAGCGGGTACAAACGAAAATCCAAGCGACAAATAATATCGGATACAATCTTCTCCTGTTAATATTTGAGAAGAATGGCGAACTTTTGCGTGAACAGGTTTATATGTCTGACCATCAAGAACCATAGTGAAGAAATCTCCATCATGAGTCTCAACCAACGCGGAACATGACTCACACCAGTCGCCATCGTTCATATACACTACATCACCCACCATTTTAATTTCAGCATTGTGGATATGTCCACATATTACACCATCATATCCTTTGCGTTTGGCATAACTAGTTACATTTTCTTCAAATTTGAACATAAAGTCAACTGCTTTCTTAACACGGTGTTTAAGAAACTTGCTTAGTGACCAGTAACCGAAGCCTAATCTATGTCGTATCCAATTGAATCTGCTATTCCAACTCAAAATAAAATCATATGCTTTATCGCCTAAGAAACTAATCCAGGGCGCAAGTCTAGTAATACCATCAAATAAATCACCATGTACTACCATGTACTTTTTGCCATCAATGCCGTGATGAATTATAGTATTACAAATTTTGACTCTACCAAAACTTGCAGCATAAGGTATCATAGGTCTTAGAAACTCGTCATGATTTCCTGCAACATATATTACATCAGTATCGCGTTTACTATGACCTAATATTCGTCGTACTACATTAGTATGCGACTGCTTCCATTTCAATTTGTTTTGTTGAATTTTCCAAGCATCAATAATATCACCCACTAGGTATAATGTATCACAAGAGTTATGTTTTAAAAAGTTATTGAGTAACTCTGCCTTACAGTCTTTGGTGCCCAAATGGACATCAGAAATAAAAATAGTTCTGTAAGTTTTCTTTGTCATATTATTATTTAGCTTGATTCTTGCGAAGTACAGTAGTTACGTTGTTTATGTCGGTATTCTGTCTACGAATTTGTCTGCCGTTTAATTCAAGAATAGTAGCCATTTTATGAACCTGTTCGCTTAATTGACGAACACGCTCTTCTAATGCAGCTATTCTACGATGCTCATGATCCCACTTTGCAGGCTCAAATGGAACTGAATTAGTTTCTACTATCGGTTTGTTAATGTACATTTTCTTCATCGTTTTTTACTCACTTATTACATGTATTTAATTTATAGTGTACAAATTCTGCAATGTGTTCTGCAACATCAACTTTGCAATACTTTTCGAACCCTTCAAATCCAGGATTAGAATTAGCTTCGCAAATTTTGTATCCATTTTTGTCAAACAATAAGTCAATGCCTGCGATTTCTAAATCACATGCTCTTGCTGCTTCTCTTGCAATATAATCAATTTCATTGTTTAGCTCAAACGGTTCGCCATGCCCACCATTCGTTATGTTTGCTCGGAAATCTCCTTCTGGCGCAATTCGTTTCATTGCACCTATACACTTTCCTCCTACAACTAATACACGCAAATCTGCGCCGGGTATAGCGTCAACATATTCTTGCACTAGTAGTGTTTTGGGACTATCGAGTTTATCAATGAACTCCATTAATTTTTTAAAGCTGCGTTTGTTATCACATAGATATATTCCATCACCGTGACTTCCTGTTATAACTTTAACGACACACGGAAATCCTATAATTTCTTCTGTTAGCTTTATATCTACTGGATGCTTAACTAACATAGTATTAGGAATGGGTAATCCTGCACCAGCAAAAATTTGATTATGTCTTAGCTTATCTTTAGCAATATTGATGCTGTTAGAAGAGTTTATACAAGGAACGTTTTCATGTTCAAATTGCCTGATAACAGATACTATAAAATCAGTACTTGCCGATCCTGTTCTAGTTAACACTAACTCAGGAAAGGTAAAGTCGTCTCCTTTGTATCGCAGACCTTTGCCTTTGTTTACAATAACATCAAACTTATTTGGATTGTATACTTCGGCTACAATGTTTTTGTTTTTTAATGCTTCAATAAGTCGGGTGTTGTTATAGTAATTGGACTTAAATTTAGATAGTATCATGACAGACATGCAAATGACCTTAAGTAAAGACGGGGCCTAAGCCCCGTCTTATTTAGTTAGAATTAGTAAGATAAGCTAAGATGTTCTCTGGAGAACTTTCACCGTATGGGTCAGTTGCACAATTATGCTCAATACCCGGCTCAACAAACCAATGTTCAATTTTACCGTTGTTGACAATACATGCATAACGCCAACTGCGAACACCAAATCCAAGATTATCCTTCTGAACAAGCATGTTCATCTGACTAGTGAACAGTCCTGAGCCATCTGGTATGACTTTGACATTCTGCAAATTCTGATCTTGCGCCCACTTGTTCATGACAAAACTATCATTTACACTCAAGCAATAAATTTCATCAATTCCCAAATTCTTAAACTGTTCATAGTTCTGTTCGAAGCCAGGAAGTTGATAAGTTGAGCAAGTAGGAGTAAATGCACCCGGAAGACTAAAAAGAATTACTCTCTTATTAGCAAACAAGTCATAGCTGCTTACATCTTCCCAACGATATGGATTAGAACCTTCAATAGTGTCGTCCCGTACCCTAGTCTTAAAAATTATTGCAGGCACCACTGATGGGAGCTGCTCAATAAAATCTGTCATAAATTTTCTCCAATTAAAGCTACTAGTAGCATATCAAAACGTATGTTAACATGTTTACTATACCACTTCAATCAGTTTGGGCATAATTTCGTATGACATCATACTTTAGTAATAAGTATACTACCAAAGGGTGATGCTGTGGTTCAAACTCTATTTGGTATCCATCTGGTTTACGTCTAAATGGATAGTATTTTACCCCTGAACTTTTGATTGCTTGTTCAATCTGCTTGAATTCTGTTACAGGAACATGAATCTTAGTTGTCGTGTGCGTCATATTACAAAACTCAACGGTTCCTCGTCTTCATATAGATCATCCCAATCAGGAAGCGATCTATCTTCATCTTCATACATCATATAGTAATACTCATTAGGCATTAATTTCCTAATGTTGTTTACTGTCAACGCCAAAAAAGCTAACTCTGAAGCATTGCGCAATTCAGTAACATACCAGGTCGTGGAACAACCTCCACCAAATGTCTTGATGGGACCATGCGGTATCTTACTGCGTGTCAACGAGTCAATTAATGCTTTACCAAAACTCGTGATCACGCGAATTGGGTCGCTTTTTTTAATCGCTCCCTATCCTCCTGTGAGAGTTGGGAGAGCGTAGCGGTGTTTTCACTGTCAATGACTAGCAAACAGTCCTTGACCTTGATAGCGCCTTTAGTATGTGGATTGTCGGGAGTTTCTTTAGTAGACCACGGCACGTTACAGTCAACGTGGCTTACATAAAACGATTCACCTTTTGTTTTTAAGACCCACATGGGAATCGAAGGGTCTTCTAAGTGCTTCTTATTGAAGTGGAATACACATTCTCGGCATGCAATTTCAATTTTCTAATTCATATTAATTTCCTTTTTTCCTACAGTTATTGCCATGCCACCTTGCATATGTATTTGATGAAACAGTTTTATTGCAATAGTGACACGTTTTTTTGATCTGTGATGCATGAGTTCCATTGGCCAGCATGTCATCAATATGTTTTGTTCCTAATAAATGGTGAGTGCCATTTTGAACTCGTTTTCTTTGAATTTCTCCACCTAGCATATTGTGGGTGCCATCGCGCACCGTTTTACGCTGAACTTCTCCCCCTAGTAAGTGATGAGTTCCGTTATTTATTAATTCCCGTTGCACAGTTTTTGCAAACTCACTCGTGAAATGCCAGGTGCCGGCTTCTATTCTCTGCCGCGCCAATTTAATTTGGTGCTCTCCTCCGACCCACGGATGAGTTCCGTTTTCTACTCGTTGATTATTATACGCAGTTGATAACGCAGATTTTTCTTCAGGCGATAACTCTAGTCTCTCAGCGATCAATACACATGCTCCGTATTCCTGCTGCGACTCGTGAATGGCATAGTGTTCTTGGATAGATAGCGCGACTAGGTTATTTGGATCGTTGTTGTCATGGTTTCCATCTATATGATGGACTTCATAGGTTCTACCATCAACGTCTTTTGGAATAGGTCCGTAATGATTTTTATAGATTCTTCGGTACTTATCAGTACCACAATAAATACACATAGCTGTAACTCCGATATAGTTATAGAGTAGTTGGGCTTGCCGTCCGCGAACTACACTTCTATTTATCGTAGTTCTATAATAAAGCTATGCCATTTTACTTTCCTTCTTTCGTTGTGCAGCATATTCTATCAATTCACGATAGCCGCCGAGCTTCTTTGCTGCGTTGTATACTTTTTGTTGCTCGGAATATGTTGTAACAATCATATTAATATTTATTATGTATCGTAACAAGTTGAAAAATGATATAGTCTATCACCAAAACAAAGCTTCAACCATGCTTCTTGTTTACCATCAGAAGTCGTAATACGAACTTCTTCTCTACCACTAAAATACTGCCTATGAGACTTAATATCTACAGAATATTCGTCTCTTATAATTGATACATCATCAACTTTTGAGCGAATAAGAGTCTCAATATCATATTTTGAAACTTCTCCTAACAGAAACCAAACTTTCTTAACAGACATAAACTATTGGCACAAAAATGGCGCGCTTGGTGGGATTCGAACCCACTATCTCGGGTATTAGAAGCCCTTGCAATACCATTTAGCCTCAAGCGCGTTTTTCATATTCATGATATAGCGAGTTAATGGTTATATGTCAAGCTTTTTAGATTTAAATGGGAGTTTTAATTTTTTGCAAATATGCTTAAGTTGAACAGCAGTCTTACCATTCTTTATCTGTCGGTAACCCTTATTGTTATGGTGCTTACGAGTCTTCATCCTTATGACCTTCAATGAATTTTCGTTTTTGTAAGGTTGGTTTATGAAAAATCTTTTCAGCGTGACATACAAGACACTCTGGATTACCACAGTCTAACGCATGATGTTTTGCCATTCGGTGAGGCTGGTCTAACAGTTTAGGATTATGCCATATAGATTGCTTAGCAATTCGTAATTGCTTTTTGATTGCATTCGCAGTGCGTTGCAATCGCTTACTCTTCTTTACCTTGCTGGTCTCGTCGCTCACTATTTCCTACCTTATCACTACTTTTTTCAACTTTTTGCAAACTTTCTTGATTCAAAACTGTCCACTTTTTCACATTAGTAGAACGCTGCATCAATTTAAGTAGTTGCTGACCCATTCCTAAATTATTGAGATTCATTATATTCCTTCACTATCCACCCTAATTTGAGTAAGTCGTTTCTTATTTCGTCGGTAACTACGCCTTCACTGGTGTCACCGGCTCTGTTGCTTATGCTAGAACAGTACCAATCCATATAATCCCCCTGTCCTCGCATATCTGCGATAATTCCGCCTGCGTAACGCCAAGAACAACACCATGTTTCGTCCTTTAGGATAGGAAATACTTCGTTCTTACAAAAATCAGTATTACACATTGCTGCATAAAGATTCTGTGCATATTCATCGGACTCCCGCACTTTCTTAAGAATCCAATCAGTAGTACGTAGATCGTACTCTAGATTGTTCTTCTGCCATTCAGGATCCTGTTCACGCTCTCGCTTATGTTGATCCAAAGATTTGTACCACTCAAGCATCTCTTCAGTTTCAGGATCGTCCATTAGTCCCTTCTCAGTTTGTCTTTCTATATACTTATCACGATGAAAAGTGTTACGCGCAGGACTAGATGATATTTTGTTCATCTAATCACTCTATCAAACAATATTAAAAAGTCAACCTATTTTATGGTAACCAGCAATCACAGTTGCAATGGGTCACATGAGTTATGGCACCTGCAACATTGGGATTAGATTGCATCATCGTGCTATTAATGTAGTTAGGATCAAGATTAGGTGGTAAATTATTTGGATCATATTCAGGTGGAGTTTGAATAATCACTATGTTGCCAATTGGGTTGTTAGGTACTATTACTGGACCAGACGGTACTACTGATGCGACAACAGGATTGCTATTACCATTCAGTATGCTAGTGATGTCTCCATCACTGGTACTATTAGTAGGTTTGAATCCGTAATCATTAGATAAATCACTAGAGACATAATACCCATTTGGATTGGGTAACACTGTATTTCCGTCTTGGGTAGAGGTGAAGTATGCAGGTATGGTATATACATTCCCATTCGGACTTGCTATACCATCAAGTGCACCTGGTGCAGTACCATTCGCTAACAATGTTTTATTCGTTGTCGGAGAAAGAGTGTTAGGAATATTGTTATCTGGTTCAATACCTAGCTTTTGCAGTCTAATTTGGTTACGCTCTTCGCGCATTTTAGCGATAGTGCTTTGTCCACCCAAGCTGTTCAAATCGCTAATTGATTGTATTGTCTGCGCTGCCATATGAGGTCTAGTATCTTGACTATATTGCGACATGCTATCTAAGAACCCGGATATCGCAGTTGGATATGAATACAAGAAGTGATTTTTTGGTGCTTGTACTGGAGAAAGAGCAGTATATCTTGATCTTTGTTCTCTAATAAGTTGAGACCCTACAATACCATAATTCGTATTTAAATTTTTAACTGCATCAATATTAGCAGTACTAATTGCTAATATTTCTATATTTGATTGATCAATATACTGCTGTACTACAGTATTCATTGGACTAGCCCAACCTACAGTGCCACTTGTAGTATTTGTTCCGGAACTAGAAACTGAACCGTCAGTATTAACTGCAAGTGTTGCGGTGGGAGGGGCTTGTATAGATACAGTAGGAATAGAAGTTGAATCTGTACCTGAACCAGTGAGATTGATATTTGTTATTCTCCCATACGAACCGTTTTCATTGCTGTTAGCTAAAGCATCATCAGTTCCTATACTAGCTATAGCAGTAGCCCCATTACTAATTGTTATAGTAGGAGCAGGTGCGCTACCTCTTCCATATCCGCCTCCCGGATTAGTAATAGTAACACCTGTCACATGATAGTATGTAGTAGGTCCTACTAAATACGTAGTATACTGCACTGTAGCAGTTGCTTGCTCCCATGTCACTGCTAAGAACAATTGCTGATAAATGTTATATAGTTTTTGAGTTTGTAGTTGATTGATGCGTGTGTTAATGAGTTTCCAGGGATAAGGTAATCCACTCATGCTTCCAAAGAAATCACTTACGGTATATGTTCCGGCGACACCACTACCTAAACTAACTATTTGTTGACTATCATTAATAGCTGCTTGGTTAGTTGGCTTACTTGTTCCTGCTACTAATGGTAGATCAGTGAAGTTTTCAATACCTTTTGCTACTTTAGCAAATGTTTGAAAATTTACATTTTCAATATTCTTGATTTGACGCATACTATAACTAAACGCCCCGGCAGCAGTAGCCCAATCACTTGGTATAACACCGTCAAGATAACTACCGAACCCTTTTGGTAGTATTGCAAAATTATTAGGACTAACAGTTGATTCGTAAATAGGAGGGGTTCCTTTTGGGATCAATGTGCCAATAACTTCTTGAATAGCTTGACTATTCAAATTGTTATTCAATCCACCATTCTCGTATATCAAATAATAAGTCTTGCTATTTGTAGGCAACCCTAGTATACTATTGTATACCGGCACAGTCAATGAGCTATAGCTATTAGGGAATAATTTTTGTAGATTTAATAAATCTGCTAGTGTTTCTAAGCCTTCAGTTTTACATTGTAGTGGTGCTAACACATGTGTTAGGTTCTCGCCTGTAATGAGCAAGAATGCGCCTAATATTTGCTGTTCTTGCTTCTTTGACCAATTTGACACGGTCCCGGCAGTAATTGACGCGATATCATTTTTGCTTAATCCTGCTGCTAATAGAGCTAAACTCAAGTCTTGTGTCATTGCACCAGCTTTACCAATGTTCATAAGTAAGTTGCTTGGCATGCCAAAAGTTTCAATCTGCGCAAGATCAATAACTTTACCTAAATTCTCTAAGTCATCACCGAACGCAACTGAGGATAAACATACACCTGCTATATCTGCGCTACACAAGTCGTTCATGTTACTATATGCACCATCCATGAACGAGTTACTATTGTCTATCACATTGATAGTTTGATTACTGTCATTAATAAAGCCATAGAAACTTGAAAATGATCCTAAAAACTCTTTGTATTCTGGAGTAGATTGTGTAGGGCTGTCCCCGTTATAATTGAATTCATTCCATGCTTGTAATGCCGGAAGACGCAAGAATCCCCACTGCGTAATACCTGTGTTTGGATTCTGTGTATTGTCTCCTGTATATGGATACCAAGTGGCTTCTTGTCCACTGTCTGTGTTGCTAGTGATTCCATACCCGTTGTTAGCAGGGCCCGGTAACGAGGGAGTTACACCCTGCTGTAGTCCATACTTCTCAGCAATACAAGGATTAGTAGAACTAGTTGATGTTCTAGCCCAAACACCTGCAGGATCAACTGCAACAAACGTAGAGGGAGGACTATTACCTAATGCAGGTATGACATTTGATCCAATTGATATCAGATTATTGTATGTAGCTGTAGTGAGTGTAGTTCCGCTATTGGGAACACCTCTGATATAGCCATCATTTATCGCATAAGTCAATAATCTTAATACTGTATTATTGATTATTGAGCCAGGTGTATATGAACTATTGTTTTTACTAGTACCCATATACCCTTGTGCGACGGAATTAATAGTGAGGCCAGTGTTTTGCAACAATGACCCCATCATATTAACTGCTAACGGACTTTGCCTACCTGTATCTGACATGATTAAGGTACAAACACATTATCACTGCCTTGATTAATTGGATGGCCGCAGTCATTGCCAGATCCAACTCTTAACACTGCTACTCCCTCAGCAAAAACAGTTGGGCTACCCTCAGTGGTTTTAGCTGCATTGTGCTTTCCACCGCCGGGGTGTTTAGAAATGTCACTTGTATGCAATGCTACCGGAAGTCCGTTACAAAATACAGTGCTTGCACCTCTTTGTATCTTTCCTCCACCTGAGTCTGTATCACCTTTTCTGCTGAGCTTTGGCATTCGCTTGTCCTTTGTTTATAGTATTTATGATAAATAAAAGTGTAGTTCGCGGAAGTGGGATTCCCAACTACTCTAATACTGATTCAGAGTATCAGCAATGACTATTTATAATAAAAGACCACAGTCTTCTCTTTACCGAAAAATACACGAACAACATTATGGCCCAATTCCGAAAGAGGATAATGGAAGAAGTTATGAAATCCATCATATAGATGGAAATTCTCATAATAATGACCCAAAAAACTTAATTGCAGTAACCTTACAAGAACATTATAACTTGCACTATAAGCAAGGAGATTACAATGCATGTAAGTTAATAGGGAGTAAACTTAATCTTCCTCCGGAAGAAATGTGTGATTTACAAAGCAAGGCTCAACGCAAAAAAGTATTAGAGGGCACACATAATCTACAACGAAGATCGGATGGGTCAAGCGTGAGTTTGGATTTAGTACGGTCGGGGAAACACCCTTTCCTGAGAAGACCAGATGGTAGTTCTGTGACCTCAGATAGAGTAAAAAATGGAACTCATCATCTTCTGTCAAGAGGAAACAAACACCCAAAATATCTTCACACGGTATACACGTTCAGGAACAAGTATACCGGTGAAGTAATTAGCGCGACTTATTACGAGTTTAGAATCCGATTTAATTTAGACCCTGGTAATGTTCGCAGAATGTTAAAGAATCCTAATAAATCTTGTGGCGGCTGGCAAATAATTTAACCCAAAATCAACTTCTTTGTTTCAGGAACAATCAAGTTGCTTGTTGCCTGGATATACTTGGCTCGGACACTCTCGTCTGTAACTGCATAGATTGCAATGCTACTTTTGTTCAATCGGGTGTCACCCTTCGGATCTGAGGTGAATAGGCTTGGAATAAGGCCAACACCCTGAGGGCCTGGAGCTACACTCAACGGATCATGAAGTGTAACATCAGTTTCAGTCACAGCAGTTACCTTACTAACAAGTTCTTCACCGCTGTTCAACTTTATCGTATAAATCGTATTAATTTCAAAATTCACAAATATTTCCTTATGCTGCTTCTGCTAAGAACTTAGCACGAAGCTCTTTAAATCCACCGACGAGTTCGCCGTCAATGAAAATCTGAGGGACGGTACGCGCATTAGGAACTGCTTCTAGTAGCTGCTCCTTAGTCCAACCATCACCAATCTTTCTTTCTTCAAATTCAATACCCTTTTGTTCTAACAGGGTCTTTGCTTGTACGCAAAATGGACAGTTATCGCGGGACCAGATAATAGCTGTTGTCATAATATTCTCCTTATAAATCTGGTAATTCATCATAATTAAGATCGTCTGATAAAACACCAATAACATAATTAGTACTTTCTGTTTCTTGTAAGGCCGCTTGTTTCTTAGAGGTGTCTACATGTTTTAGGAACCAAGGAATGGGAGTAGTCTTTGGGGCAGGGTTCCAATACTTGATACCAATCTGTTTAAGAGCGTCTACGGCGTTATAGTCAACAAAGTCAATCATGATTTTTTCGTTAAGGCCAATGACAGGGCCCTTCTTGAAAAGATAAACAGCCCATTCTTTTTCTTCACGAATCACATCTTCGTAAATCTTACGGACTTCATGTTCACAATCAACTTTTGCTTTAGCAAATCGAGGATCTTCCTTGATAACTTGATTAATCATCCAAGCTGTCCATTCTTTGTGTAATAGTTCATCTTGTAGGATCAAGCTGATAATATTTCCATTACCCATGAACATCTTGTTTTCAACCATGGCCAATGATGTGGCAAACGATACCATGAAACGAAATGCTTCCAGGGCATAACTGGCATGAAGTGCCAACCAAATTGCATTGATGTGTTCCTGTTCATCAACATTGAGACCAATTTCTTTTTTACAGTTGATCATATGCAGTGCATCATAATATTCACCCACGCTTGAAGCCATGTTGATGATTTCAGAGGTGTTGTGAATCGTGTTGAACACTTCCTTAGGAACATTGTAGATGTTACGAATGATGTGGCTGTATGAGCGACTATGAATGTTTGTTTCAAATGACGACCATATCAAAACCAAAGACTCTAATTCCGGAATAGATGCAACCGGAGAAAAAATCTGTACCGGTGCTCTACCTTGAATGCTATCTAAGGCAGTCTGTCGTAGGAGGTTAGAAGTAAAGATATGCTTTACTGTATCACTGGCATTCTTAAAGTCTCCGGCATCCTTAGATAAGTTGACTTCCTCAGGAACCCAAAAGAATCCCCGCTGCATTTCTTCAAACTTTGCAAGCTTAGGGTGACGATATTCTTCAAATCGCTGAACTGTAACTGTTCCGTCTAGGAACATTTTTCTGCCTAAATAATTAGGTGCGGTACTGATATCATATTGTGCTTTAGACATTTTATTAATCCTTAATGTTGAATGTGAGCTTATAAGCTCTTAGTGAACTACTACGCCCTAAAGTGACGTAGCTTTACGCTCATTTCAGTAATCCTGGTACCAATTCACGCATTCTGCGTGTATTAAAATGACTTTTTGTTTCAGCCAAACCTTCGCCGCTTTCCGAAATTACATATTGATATCGTTTAAACGAAGAATCTCCTGTCTTGAAATATTTTTCCATATCATCTACTGTATCTACTGTAATCATTGTTTGTCCGGGGTGTTCTTTGTCGTAGATCGAGACTTTGTTTCCTTGTGAAAGCAATCTTTTCCATATGTCATATCCTTCGTCACTGAGAGTTTCATCACTCATTAGCCGAATTGATCTTCCGGTTGAATCGAGGATCATGTTATACAAATCAGATGCATAAGGTGGCTTTCCTTTATAATTAGGGCTTTTTCCAGTCATTGATACAACTAATGCTTGCGGTTTTATATCAAGCTGTGTTATTAAGATTGGTTCTTCTGACTGTGGATTTACGTACCAAAAGTAAGCAACTTGATTGCCGACATAGGAACGTAAATTATTTCCCATGTCCGATACTTTCACTCCAGAATTTATTAAATTATGAATATCCTGACATAATCCGTCGTAAGTAGAAAATGCACCGAGTCCCATTGGCATTTCCGTAAGCCAAGTGTCAATGAAATCTTCTCTGCTAGTTGCGCCCGATGATACCCTGGGAATAGGAACCACTCTTCCCTCATTAACTAATGATAGGTTAATTTTATACATTGTTTCTTCCTATCCTACTGTATCCTAATTCTTTTCTAATCTCTTTTTCTCTAAATCTTTGGAACTTTTTGGTTCGCATTTGGGACAAGGAATACCCTCCGGACACCGATGCTCGTGGTATATAACTATTGCTTCTTCGTTCATCATAAAACGCAACTCTCGCAGGAATCTTCATCTTCGAAGAAGTCAATTTCTTCCAGCGGCGCCTCATCTTCAACTTCTTTTGAAC
>JGI24890J29729_1000371_pt1 | contig 29970 bp, 33 predicted proteins | sample FreactcultureFD7_FD_29729 | JGI IMG/M metagenome (IMG submission 29729)
ATCACCCTCGACTCAACAGCAAACCTGTCATCGCAGGGGTATGTCAAGATTGATAATGAAGTAATCCTATACCAAAACGTTAGCGGAAATCAGTTATTAAATTGTTTTCGTGGGCAGAACAACACCACCGCCGCTGCTCACTTAGCAACCGCAGCGGTCTATCAAACGTTTTTGTTAAACGTAAATGTTTGGCCTACGCCAAACGCCCCCGGCGATCAGTACACGTTTATTTATTGGCGCTTGCGCCGCATTCAGGACGTTGGTTCAGGTGTTTCAACTCAAGATATTCCGTTTCGTTTTATTCCTGCAATGGTTGCAGGACTTGCTTCATACTTATCGGCAAAGATTCCCGGAATCGACATGCAACGGGCGATGGCATTAAAAGTAGATTATGAGCAGCAATTGCAATTAGCTATGGATGAAGACCGTGAAAAGGCTTCTCTTAGGTTTGTTCCAAGATCGCAATTTTATTGAGGTGATTTATGCCCTCTAAATATGCGTCAGGTAAACATGCAATTGCTGAGTGTGACCGGTGTGGGTTTAGGTTTAAACTTAAAATGTTGCGCCATGAAACAGTAAAGACTAAGCTATACCAAGTTAAGGTTTGTCAGGAATGCTGGAGTCCAGATCACCCTCAGTTGCAACTTGGAATGTATCCCGTTAATGATCCGCAAGCAGTTCGTGGACCACGGCCAGATGTGTCTTATTTGGTTTCTGGAAATAATGGTTTGCAAATTAACTTAATGGGCATTGGCCCTGATGGTTATGGCAACCCGGAGGGTGGCAGCAGGGTGTTTCAATGGGGCTGGAACCCAGTTGGTTTAGGTTTTGATGATGGTTTAACGCCAAACGATTTGATTGCCACTGGGTCAATTGGCACGGTATTAGTAACTACTTCTTAGGAGCCTCTTATGGCATACGAACGCAGCGCCGATGGCGTGGTAAAAAAAGGTAAGACTAAGGGCAAAAACCTTGGGAATATTGGCCCAGTTAAGGGTTTGGAAAAAGGCGGCAAAAAATCCGCTGGTGTTACTGGCAAAGCCATGCGGGCTGTTGGTCGTAACATGGCTCGAGCAAATAACCAAAAAGGTTGATCATGGGCAAATTTAGTCAAAAAATGATGGGCAAAGAGGTTGGGTCGGCCTCTGTCTATGCTGAACCTCACACAATGGGCGGCGTAAGCTTGAAGGGTTTTGGCAAAGAAGCTAATAGCGCAAAACAGTCTGCGGCAGGCTCACGCATAGGCGACCCTAATAAACAAAACGCACTGGAAACAAGCCCCACCAGCGGCTCTAAACGGGTCAGCGCAGGCGATCCCGGGCGAGATGACGTTAAGACATTAGGCATTAAGATTCGTGGCACTGGGTGCGCTACAAAGGGTGTTATGGCTCGTGGGCCAATGGGCTAAGCAATGAATTACACGCAGCTTTCAACGGCCATTAAAGACTATGCAGAGAGTTTTGAACAAGTCTTTGTAGACAACATTCCAAACTTTGTGCAGCTTGCTGAAGAACGGATTTACAACTCTGTTCAGCTTCCTGCTATTCGCAGAAATGTTACTGGAAATTTGACCGCTGGCGATAAATATCTTTCTTTGCCAACAGATTATTTGGCTACATTCTCACTGGCTGTTACGGACAATAATGGCGAGCAACAGTTTTTGCTAGATAAAGACGTAAATTTTATTCGTCAATCATACCCAAGCGCCAACGACACTGGAATTCCTCGGTATTTTGGTCAGTTTGCTCCTTATACGTTTATCATTGGACCAACACCCGATCAAAACTATGTGGTTGAGCTTCATCAATACTATTACCCTGAATCGATTGTTACCGCTGGAACTTCTTGGGTTGGCGATAATTTTGAAACGGCATTGCTTTATGGTGCGTTGCGTGAGGCCGTATTGTTTCAAAAAGGCGAGCAAGATATGGTTGCCTATTATGAAAAAATGTACCAAGAGTCAATGGCTCTATTAAAAGACCTTGGTGATGGTAAAGAGCGCCGCAGTGCATACCGTGACGGTCAACTTAAACTCCCGGTTCCGGGACCAGTTAGATAATTTAGGAGCCTATTATGGCAATTACGCAAGCAATGGCAACATCGTTTAAGGTTGAAATCCTTGACGGTATTCACAATTTTGGCACAGGCGTTATTCGTGCTTCTACAGCCGCTGACACATTTAAGATTGCTCTGTACACCTCGGCAGCAACGCTTGATGCAACGACCACTGTTTATACGACCTCTGGTGAAGTTGTAGGTACGGGCTACACCGCTGGTGGTAACACTCTCGCCGTGTCGGTTGTTCCTGTATCGTCAGGCACTACAGCTTACTTGTCGTTTACAAATAGCTCATGGTCAACAGCAACGATTACTGCTCGTGGCGCAATGATCTACAACAGCACACAAGGCAACAAGTGCGTGGCTGTGTTGGACTTTGGCGCTGACAAGGTATCGACTGCTGGTACGTTTACCATTGTGTTCCCAACTGCCGCAGCAGGTACAGCTATTATTCAGATTGCATAGGCGGTCTAGATGCCATTAGTTCTAGCGGATCGTGTACAGGGCTGTTCTATTTGTAAGGTTGAAAAACCTTTGGGTAGTTTTTCTAAACATCTTACCGGAAGGTTTGGTGTCAGCAAGACTTGTAAATCATGCAGAAATGAATATCGTAGTAAATATTATCAAGATAATAAAGAAAAAGAAGGTGCTGCTAACGCTGAATGGTCTAAAAATAATTTGCACAAAAAACGAGAATATCGTGCTAAAAGACGTGCGATTATTTTAAAAGCAACTCCTTTATGGGCTAACCATACGGAAATTAAAAACATGTACGCTGAGGCTGATTTTTTGTCTAAAGTAACGGGGATAAAATATGAGGTTGACCATATAATTCCGCTACAGGGTAAAAATGTTTGTGGTTTTCACGCCCATAATAATTTACAAATTATAAAAATGTCTGACAATCGAAAAAAAGCTGTTAAACATGAAGGGTAGATAATGGCTTTAGTACTGGCGGATAGAGTACAAGAAACAAGTGCCACAACAGGCACGGGTACGCTTACGCTTGCTGGCGCTGTACTGGGATACCAAACGTTTGCTGCTGGCATTGGCTCGGGCAACACTTGCTACTACACAATCACTAACGCTGCCGGTTCATGGGAAGTTGGTGTTGGCACAGTAGGTACTGGCACTCTAGCTCGCACAATTGTGTTGTCATCAAGTAACTCTGGGTCACTGGTATCGTTTACCGGCACATTGAATGTGTTTGTCACTTACCCTGCGGGTCGAGCTGTCTACCAAGACGCTTCTACAGGTGTGGCTTACGCCCCTGAGTTTGCTGCGAGCAACGGATTAATGTTGAGCAACGCTACGATCAATACTAGCTACACCTTCCCAACTGGGTACAACGCTGTGAGTGCAGGTCCTGTGACCGTAGCATCGGGGGTAGTAGTAACTTTACCCTCGGGAAGCGTATGGGCAATCGTTTAGGAAAATAAAATGGCACAACCCGGATTTATTAGCGTAGTACCGTACAGCAGCACAACACCCGGTGCGGTTCCGTCTGCTGGCAACATGGTGACTTCTGAGATTGCCGTTAACTCGGCTGATCGGTTGATGTACGTCAAAGGTCCGGCGGGGACTGTGGTTACGATTGGTAATGGCGCAACGGGTGCTGGTGGCGATCAAATCTTTGTGCAGAACGGTCAGACTGTAACGGCAAGCTATACACTACCAACTGGGTATAACGCCATGACAACCGGTCCTGTATCCATAAATGCGGGGGTTACGGTCACGATCCCCGATGGCTCTGTTTGGGCGATTATTTAAATGGGCATCCGACTCAAAGCCTTTGCGCTAGGTACGGTTGAGGTCAACCCTGTTGACACAGCATCTAACGTGTCTGTGAACGTGCAGGCAACGAATGGTGTGTTGTCGTATGCAGACTCGGCTACGGGTGGTTTGTTCTTGCCAGTAGGTACAACGGCACAACGTCCTGCAAGTCCTGCGACAGGGCAGATGAGATTTAACACCACGACAGGTTCAGTCGAAACCTACAACGGAACTTCTTGGGGCTAATATGGCTGGGTCAATTAAATTAAACGCACCTGCTGGCGGCTCAGTCACACTGAACGCAGTGGATACCGCATCAAACTTTGTAATGTCTGTACCTGCTGCGGCTGGCGTGTTGATTAACGCTGATTCAGCGACTGGTGCGGCGCAACTTCCTGTTGGCACTACGGGGCAAAGACCTGCTTCGCCTGTGACTGGGCAATTGCGCTACAACACAACAACGGGCGGCACAGAAGTTTATAACGGCACGGCTTGGGCAGCATTAGGTGCGGCGTATGCAGCTTCCATTTTAGTTGTTGGCGGCGGCGGAAGCGGCGGAAGTATTAGCAACAACGCAGGCGGTGGCGGCGGTGCAGGTGGATTCGTTACTGCAACTAATTTTGCTTTGCAAAAAGGTATCACTTATACCGTGGTTGTTGGCGCAGGCGGAGGAAACACATCAACCTTTGGTGGTTTGATTGGCGCTCTTGGTGGTGGTTCTGGAGGTAGTTTTAACGGCAGTGGCGGCACAGGTTCTTCAGGTGGTGGTGGCGGTGGGGTTAGCAACAGTGGCGGTGGCGCAATTACTTACGGTGTCTCTATTGGTAGGGCTGGCGGTTTAGGTGGAAACGCTGCTGGCGGCGGCGGTGGCGGGGCTATTGGTGCTGGTTCTAACGGCGGAAACACAACTGGCGGTGCTGGTGGTGCTGGTACTACCTCGTCTATTACTGGAACATCTGTTGCCTATTGTGGCGGCGGTGGCGGAATGGGGCAAGACGCTGGCGGTGCAGGTGGTTCGGGTGGTGGCGGTGCTGGCGGTGCAAGTGCTGGTGGTACAGCGGGTACTGCAAATACTGGCGGCGGTGGCGGTGCTGCTAGTGGTGCAGGCGGCTCAGGTGTTGTCATCTTGTCAGTGTTGACATCAAACTACTCTGGAACCACAACAGGCTCGCCCACAATCACTACATCAGGCGCAAACACAATTATCAAGTTCACGAGCAGCGGCTCGTACACGGCATAAGGAAAAAACATGACAGCCAAGAACGAAACCTTTGACATGGATATTGAGTTAGCTCATAGCCTGTTTGAGTATCGTGACGGTGCTTTGTACTGGAAGGCTGACGTTGCTCGCAATGTGAAGGCTGGTGACCGTGTTGCCAAGAATAGTAATGCACCACGTTTGCGAGTCTGTTATGACGGTAAATTTCACACTATTCACCGTATTATTTTTGCCATGAACCACGGCTACTACCCAGAAGTTGTTGACCACATTAACGGCGATGGGCGGGACAATCGGCTTGAAAACCTACGGGCTGCTGATATGAAAACCAACGCTCAGAATCGTAAGCGTCACACGCAAAATACTAGCGGTATGAAGAATGTCGGATTTAAGTCTGCGAGAAACAGGTGGCGTGTCACGGTTACAAGAAATGACGGCACGACTATGGATAAGTTGTTTAAACATTTTGATATTGCCTGTACGGTTGCTGAGTTAGCTCGGTTTAAGTACCACGGCAAATTTGCACGGGCATAGGAGAACGATATGGTTGCGACAGTAGGCGGCACAACAGGGTTCGGCCCTCCATCATGGACAACAGCAGGTCGCCCATCAAGCCCTGTAAACGGACAATTGGGGTGGAATAGTACGCTTGGTCAATTGGAAAGCTGGACGGGATCACAATGGCAGCAGATTACATCGTTGCTGTATAGCGTCAGTTATTTGGCTGTTGCTGGCGGCGGTGGCGGGGGTTACAGCTATGGTGGCGGTGGTGGTGCTGGTGGGTTTTTAACAGGCACGGTGGCTGCAAACTCTGGATCAGCGTATTCAATTGTCATTGGCGCAGGTGGTTCTGGGGCTGCATCTAGTTCAGTTGCTGGAGGCAATGGGGTTAATACCACAGGACTTGGAATTACGGCTATTGGCGGCGGCGGTGGTGGCTCTTATAGTGGCACATTTGTAAGCACCACAGTCGGTCAAGCGGGTGGTTCTGGCGGCGGCGGTTCTGGACAATATGCAGGAACTAATATTTCTGGTGGCGCTGGGACTTCAGGACAAGGAAATGCCGGAGGCTCTAGCACAGGAACAGCAAATTATGGTACTGGCGGCGGCGGTGGGGCTAGTGCAGTTGGCGGCTCAGGTACTACAACCAATAGCGGCGCAGGCGGTGCGGGGTCATCCAGTTCAATTTCAGGCTCTGCCGTAACATATGCAGGCGGCGGTGGTGGAGCTGGTGGTAGTGCTACGGCTGGCGCTGGTGGCGATGGTGGCGGCGGGGCAGGTGGAACTACTGGCGGTACTGCGGGTACTGCTAACACTGGTGGCGGCGGCGGTGCGGCTGGTGGTGGTTCTTATGTTGGGGGAGCAGGCGGCTCTGGGATATTTATCATCTCCTACGCAGGCGCACAACGTGGCACAGGCGGCACAGTCACATCAGTCGGTGGCAACACTATTCACACATTCACATCATCAGGCACTTACACTGCTTAATCTGATTTTTAAAGGAGCCCAACATGGGACATTTTTGTAAGATTGTTGACGGAAAAGTTGCAACTGTTATTGTTGCTGAACCAGAGTTTTTTGATACTTTTGTAGACTCGTCACCCGGTCAGTGGTTACAAGTTTCATACAATACCCGTGGTAACGTCCACTACGATCCAGCCACAGGTCAACCATCGGCGGATCAATCAAAAGCGTTGAGAGGCAATTACCCCGGCATTGGTTATCACTACGACCCCGTAGCAGACGTTTTTTATCCGCCACAACCATACGCATCATGGGTACTAAGCCCACACACAGCGTTATGGGAAGCGCCTGTTGCTATGCCTGCTGACGGTAAATCGTACGAGTGGAATGAAGCCACGACTTCATGGAAAGAATTGGTTGTTGCTTAATTAAGGAAAGATCATGGCTCTAGTTGTAGGCGGTACTGATTATGTGCAAATGCCGAACGGTACAACGGCTCAACGCCCCACTACGCCTGCGGCTGGCATGACTCGCTATAACTCAACGACTAGTTTGCTTGAGTATTACAACGGAACAACGTGGATAACTGCTGGTACTGCTTATCCTATAAATTCTCTTGTTGTAGCTGGCGGTGGCGGCGGTGGTTATGGAACAAATGCAACAGGAGGTGGTGGTGGCGCAGGTGGTTTGTTATTAACTAGCAATTCTATTGCTTTAGTTGCTGGCGTTTCATACACAGTAACTATTGGCGCAGGTGGCGCAGGTTCTACTGGATTATTTAACGGAACAAATGGTAGTAATTCTTCATTTGGTGTTGTAGCTGTTGCAACAGGAGGCGGTGGCGCAGGTTTTGGTAATGGCGGTGGTGTTGGTAGTGCAGGAAGTAACGGCGGTTCGGGGGGTGGTACAGGACAAAATGCAAGCCCAAGTGGTACAGGCATTTCTGGGCAAGGATTTGCAGGTGGTACAAGTTCAGGAATTCCAAGTGGCGGCGGTGGCGGCGGTGCTGGTGCTGTTGGTTCTAATGCAACTTCAGCTAGTGTGGCTGGTGCAGGTGGCATTGGTGTTGCTACAAGTATTAGTGGTTCATCTGTTTATTATGGCGGTGGTGGTGGTGGTGCATCAAACGCTGGAAGTGTTGGCGCTGCGGGTGGGAATGGTGGCGGTGGTAATGGGGGTAGTTATTCTGGAACTAATGCAGGAACGGCTGGCACAGCGAATACAGGCGGCGGCGGCGGCGGTTCTGGTTCAGCGGCTTCAGCAAATGGCGCAGCAGGCGGTTCAGGCATTGCAATTATTAGTTATTTTGGTTCGCAACGTGGCACAGGCGGTACAGTCACTACAAGCGGCGGTTATACAATTCACACCTTTACAACTTCTGGAACTTACACGGCGTAAATCATGGCTCTTGAAATTCAAAACGTAGATTATCTGCAATACCCTGCTGGCACAACGGCTCAACGCCCGACACCATCGGCGGGAATGATGCGCTTTAACACAACGACTGCGCTGATGGAGTATTACAACGGGTCGGCGTGGATAAGTATCTAGTACCTATTGCAGCGGTGCTACTTTTACCAGTAGTGCTGCTGTGTAGCGTGTGGCTAATACCGTGGTTTATTTTTGCAGTGTTTAAACAGAGGTAATGAATGCTTGGCTTATTCCCTATTGCGGGAGCGCCGTTTGCTGATATAGGGGCATCGAGCGTATCTGTCTCTGTTACGGTAACTGGAGTTACTGGCACGGGGGTTTTAGGCACAGCTACGGTTACTGCTGATGCTAATGTCAACGCCACAGGCGTAACAGGTACAGGCGTTTTAGGCACGGCTACAGTTACTGCTGGCGCTACCGTCTCACCTACTTTTGTTCGTGGTACAGGGTCAATAGGTACAGCAACAGCAACAGGCACGGCTAACGTTTATCCTACTGGCGTAGTTGGTACTGGAGTATTAGGTACAGCCACGGTCACGGCGGGTGCAACGGTCAACGTCACAGGCGTTAGAGGCACTACGGCTCTTGGCACGGCTACGGTTACTGCTGGGGCTAATGCGTTTCCAACAGGTGTTGTTGGTACAGGGCAAGTAAACTCTGTTACGACTAATGCTGACGCTAATATTTACCCAACTGGGGTCAGTGCAACAGGAAGAATTGGTACAGTATCAGTTGATTTAAATCTTAATGTATTCGTAACAGGCGTTGTAGGTACTGGCAAGATTGGTACGTTCTTTGTGTGGAGCGACATCGTTCCGATTCAGGCATCTAACTGGGTAGACATCAATGACACGAATGCTGAAACTTGGGCGGATATTACGCCAACGCAGACAACAAATTGGCAAGATATTCTTGCCGCATAGGAGCTAATAATGCCCAGTACTTACAGCCCATCACTCAAACTTGAACTCATTGCAGACGGTGAACAACCCGGCACTTGGGGTCAGACAACCAACACAAACCTCGGCACATTGCTTGAGCAAGCTATCACGGGCGTGGTAACAATTGTGATGACTAACGCCGACTACACACTCACCGATTTAAACGGTCTGTCTGATGAGGCACGAAACGCTGTGCTTGTTGTGACTGGAACTAATGCTGCATCCCGCAAGGTCGTTGCACCGCTGGTGAACAAGCAATACATTGTCATCAACAACACCACAGGCGGCTTCCCAATTACGATTGGTGCAACCACAGGCACAGCAGTGACCATCGGCAACGGTGTGACACAAGTTGTTTACTGCAACGGTACAAACTTCTCTGCACTACTAACATCAATCAACGGGGGTACGTTTTGATTATTGAGAACCAAGCCACGGATTTAGAAGCCGCACACAAGATTGAAATCCTTTGCCCATCGTGCAACGCAAACGTGACGCAAGATGAGCTTGATAAAGCGCAGTGTTCAGACTGTGGTGCTGACTTAGCCACACCTAAGCAAAACGTTGAGATTCATGCAACGTCTGTTCCAGCTTTCATCATCGCCTTCACGGGGTAAATTATGTTCCCACTTATGGACATCCTCGGTATTGGCATGAAGGTCTTGGATAAGTTTTTCCCTGACCCTGAACAGAAAGCCAAAGCCCAGCTTGAACTCATGCAGATGCAGCAGAACGGTGAGCTTGCCAAGATGCAGGCTGACATGCAAGAGCAAGGTGAGCTTACTAAGCGCCAAGAAAACGACATGAGGTCTGACTCTTGGCTATCTAAAAACATTCGCCCTATGACCCTCATAGCGATCCTGAGCGGCTACTTTACGTTCGCAATGATGAGCGCCTTTGATATTGAAACCAACAAGGCATACGTTGAATTGCTTGGTCAGTGGGGGATGCTTATTATGTCCTTCTACTTCGGCGGCAGAACGCTTGAGAAGATCATCGACATGAAAAGCAAAAGCGGCGACAAAAGCGAAAAGTAATGGCGACAGCTAAAAAACCTGCAGTTAAACGAGCGCCAGTAAAACGGGTTGCAAAGCCTGCGCCCGTAAGAAACCCAGACTTTACCGACAAGGTTGTTGACCTCATTAAGTGGGTGGACAGCCCGTTTAAACTGATCTCAGTGGTGCTGATTGCGTTTGTTGCGTTTGCTGGCTACTTTGCTTGGGATTCACGGCAGGTCATTCTGGGTGCAATTAGTAGCAAGAAGACTGAACTCAAAGAGCCAATGCTGGTTGAGGCTATTGCCAAGTCTTTGATTTACGACCTAAGTGCAGATGTGGTGATTGTGAACTCAGTCAATCTTCAGTCAAACAGCCGCACAACCATCTTGGCAATGAGCAATCAAGGGCGGGAGAAGTCGCTTGAAGGTGCAATCAATGCCTTGTTTACAAGCACCCCTGAGCATAACCGTGCGGTCATTACGATGTTTCAAGGCGAAGTAGCTTGTGAACCATTTGTGCCAAGCTCAAAACTTGGTGAGTACGTTGTCAAGCATGGCGTGACGTATATGTGCCGTGGTGCTGTACCCCCAGAACAAGGGCGCTTTGTAGGCTACATTGCGGTGGGTTTTAAGCTGCCGCCTAAAGATATTATGCAAGCCAAAACCCGAATTAACTTAGCCTCAGCGGAGATGAGTAAATGATTAGTAATTGGGATCAAGCGTTTAAACAGATGCTCGCCTCAGAAGGCGGCTTCACTGATGACGAACGTGATAACGGTAACAAGTTACCAGACGGGCGCAAAGGCTCAACCATGCTTGGCGTGACTCAGTTCAACTGGGAGCAACACATTGGGCATCAAGTTACGCACGACGATATGCGTAAGCTAACCCCCGCTGATGTGGAACCCCTCTACAAGAAAAAATATTGGGACGTTGTGCGAGCTGACGAGTTGCCATCTGGCATTGACTACTTGGTGTTTGACATGGGCGTGAACGCCGGTCCGGGGCGGTCAATTAAGCTACTACAGACTGCTGTAGGTGTACCTGCTGACGGTGGGTTTGGTCCGATGACGATGGCTGCTGTGCAAGCTGCTGACCCTGCGGAGTTGATTGAGCGTTTCAGCCAAGCTAAGGAAGATTTTTACCGTAGCCTTGATTCTTTTTCTGTATACGGTACAGGCTGGCTTAATCGTGTTGCAGACGTTAAACTGAAAGCCTCAAGTATGTTGGGGTAACCTATGCCGTTACAGAAAATTACATTTAGGCCGGGGATAAATCGTGAAGGAACCAACTACAGCAATGAGGGTGGGTTCTATGACTGCGATCACATTCGTTTTCGTTCAGGTCAGGTTGAAAAGATTGGTGGGTGGACTCGCTTATCTAACGGTTCGTTTCTCGGCACAGCTAGGGCTTTGTGGAACTGGATCAACCTTGAGGGTACAAACTACCTTGGGGTCGGCACAAACTTAAAGTATTACATTGAGTACGGCGGTGGCTACTACGATGTGACCCCCATCAGAAAGACCGTAAACCCTATGCTGGGCGCTGTACCCCCTAGCACTGGCAACCCGCTGTCTACTGCCTACAGTACGCTGAATGGTGGTATCTCTGCTACAGCAACATCTTTGGTGCTGACTTCCGGTGCATCGTTTCAGAACTCGCCGGGCATTATCAAGATTGACTCTGAACAAATCTACTACACAGGCAAGTCAACCAACACCCTGACAGGGCTTGTGCGTGGCTACAACGGCACAACTGCGGCAACTCATGCTACTAGCGCACCTGTAGGCTGTTCAACGGTTACCGTGACTGATGTTGCAGATGGCGTGGTTAAAAACGACTTTGTGACGTTTAGTGGGTTGACCGCTACGGGCGGGTTTACAATTGGGCAGCTTAACGCCGAACAACAAGTCTTTAACGTCATTACCGTAGACAAGTACACCTTCAATGTGTCAGGCGTGTTTTCTACCAGTGCGGTGACCGCTGGCGGCGGAACGGTTGGAATTGCTGCGTATCAGATCAACACGGGTCTGGATGTTTACGTTATTGGCACAGGCTGGGGCGCAGGGGTCTGGGGTCGTGGCGGCTGGGGTAGTGCATCATCAACACAAGCGGTTGGCGCTCAGTTACGCCTCTGGTCAAACGACAACTATGGTCAAGACTTAATTATTGCTCCACGCAATGGTGGCATTTACTACTGGGCAAGCGCAAGTGGGCTAACTACCCGTGCCAAGCTGTTAAATGATTTGTCAACGACAAAAGGTTACGATGGGGCGTATGTCCCAAACAAAACGCTTGAAATTTCAGCATCGTCTATTCAACGATTTGTTATTGCCTTTGGCGCTAACCCATATCAATCTGGAACGCCTAATACTGAATTTAACCCAATGCTTGTGCGTTGGTCTGATCAGGCAAATCAATATCAATGGGTTCCTGATGTAACAAACCAAGCCGGTGAATTTGGACTATCGCATGGATCATCAATTGTTTCTTATATCAATACTCGCCAAGAGATTTTGATCTGGACTGACTCTGCGTTGTACTCAATGCAGTATGTTGGCGCACCGTATGTATGGTCGTTCCAGCTTTTGATGGACAACATTTCCATCATGTCACCAAATTCAATTTACACAGTCAACAACGTGACCTACTGGATGGGCAATGGTAAGTTCTACCAATACTCTGGCCGTGTTGACACTTTGCCATGTTCTTTGCGGCAGTATGTTTTTAACGACATCAATCAAAATCAATCATACCAAGTGTTTGCTGGTGGCAATGAGGGTTACAACGAAGTTTGGTGGTTTTATTGCTCGTTGAATACAGACCTTATCGACAAATATGTCATTTACAACTACCTCGATAAAACTTGGTATTACGGCACAATGTCTCGCACCGCATGGCTTGATTCAGGCATTAGGGAATACCCTATGGCCACGGATTACAACAACCGTGTGCTGTACCACGAGTCTGACGTTAACGATGTAGCAGGAACATCTCCGCTACCAATCAACTCTTATGTGCAATCTTCAGATTTTGATATTGGCGATGGGCACAACTTTGGTTTTGTTTGGAGAATTCTACCTGACGTTAATTTTAACGGATCAAATATTGACCGGCCGTTTGTCACCATGACGGTCAAGCCACGCCAAAACGCTGGAACTCCATATGGCTCTGCAAATATTCCGGTTGTTCAAAGTGCTGATAATTATTTAAATCGCAACTCATACAACATCCAAGAATTTGATGGTCAGGTCTATACCAGACTTCGAGGCCGTCAAATGAGTTTTAGGATTGAGTCAACAGAGCTTGGTGTTGCGTGGCAACTTGGCGCACCAAGAATTGATATCAGACCAGACGGAAGACGCTGATGAGTACTGGAACAACGCAATACCCAAACCTTCCTATTGCTCCAAAAGAGTATGAACAGGGCTATCTTGAACAGCTTACAAATACTTTAAGGCTGTATTTTGCACAGTTAGATAACCCGGGATTTTCGGCTGCAAGTGGTTTAAACTTGAATATAGACAGGCTTCCGACTCAAACAAGTCTTGCCACCCTGCGGGCTGGTGATGTGTACCGTGACACAACGGCAGGAAACGTCCTAAAGGTTAAAGTATGAACATTGAAGAGCTTAGTAAAGACCCTAAATACGTCTCTGTAGAACACCCTTATGTGGAATTTGCAGAGGTTGATGACATTTGGGTTAGGGCTTATGCCATTGAAAAGGCAGAAAGCATTGCTGCTCAACATGTTCATACGCACGATCACATAACATTGGTTTCCCGTGGAACAGTTGAAGCTTGGCAAGACGAAGAGCGACTCGGTGTTTACACGGCTCCTGCCATTATTAAAATTTTAGCTGGCAAAAAACATCTGTTTAAAGCGTTGACTGATGATGTTGTATTTTGCTGTTTACACAATCTACGGGGCACAGGCCTCGAATCTCCCGAAATAATGGAAGGGGTTTAATCATGGCTATTATGGCTGGATTGGCTATTGGCGCTCTTGTTGGTGCTGGTGTTGGCGGTGCTTCTGCTGCTTTGCAACATAAAGACATTGGTCAAGGCGCTTTATATGGCGGCTTGATGGGTGCAGCTACCGGCGGCATTGGTGGGGCAATGGGTGGCGTTGGTGCGGCTGTTGGCGAGGGCGCAATTGGAAGTACCGTTGGAGACGTTGCTGGGTCAACGATTGCTAACGTCCCAGTGGGTGCGGGAGTGGACACTTTAAGTTCTGTTGGCAACGTTGCAATGGATCAAGCGGGAAATGTTATTCAACCTTCAAGCATTTTAAACACTGGCGCAATAAACGCATCAAACACCCTTACAACACCCGGAATTAACGGCGTTCAAAATGCAGCATTAAATTCTGGTCAAGCATCTCCGGGATTTACAGGGTTTGATGCGTTTAAATCAGACCCCATGAAGTACCTTGGTGAAAACAAGATGTTACTTGGTGCGGGCGCTGTTGGTGGCAGCATGGCCAATACAAACCAACCTAAAGGCCCTGACATGGGCACTATTCGCCCATACGAGTACACAGCCGGTTTAAACCCCGGATACACAGGCTCAGGAACGCCTTACTTCAACCAAAGGTACAAAGCCTTACCAACCTATGCCGCTGCAGAGGGTGGCATTGTAGGGCTTGCTGGGGGCGGAAGTGCCGTCAGTGACTACAACAACATGCTCATGCAGCGAGCGCAACAAGAGTACATTAACAGCCCTCAGTTGCCAGCTTTTAGGTCTCAGCTTCCAATGGCACAAGTGGCTCCTCAAGCTCCGCAAATCCCAGTTGCGGCAGATGGTGAATTAACATTTGATCCAGTAACCAGAAAGTATATTAGCTCAGCAGCGCCAAAAGCAGAGGCTTCTGGAATATCAAGCCTTTCATCAAGCGTCCCAACTGGCGACAACCAAGTTGGCGGTGGTGGTGCAGCAAATGGCGGCTTAATGCGTTACGCACTAGGTGGCGGGATTGGCGAGAGTTACGGCGGGCCAGACACCAACATTCATTATGACAATGGCGGAGTAATGGGCTTCAATCAGGGAATGCAATACCCCATGCAAGGCACTAATCAAAACTTTGCTCAGGGCGGCATTTCAAATCTTGGTGATTATTCTGATGGCGGCAGACTTTTAAAAGGCCCCGGCGATGGAGTGAGTGATGATATTCCTGCTCAAATTGGTGATAAGCAGCCTGCTCGTCTTGCTGATGGTGAGTTTGTCGTTCCTGCTAGGATTGTTTCTGAATTGGGAAATGGGTCTACAGATGCCGGTGCTAAGCGACTATATGCCATGATGGATCGTGTTCAGGCCAATCGTGGAAAGACTATTGGCAAAGGAAAAGTTGCTGTAAATTCTAAGTCAGACAAATACTTACCGGCATGATTATTCAACATGTTCCGGTAGAGTTTGTAAATCAAATCTGGCCTCAGGTTGATAAATTTATTCAAGTTGCTATTGAACAACAAGATGGCGATAAAGATTATTCGCTTGAGCATGTAAAGACTTTTTTAATCACTGGCCAATGGTTGTTATTAGTGGCCTCAACAGAAGAAAAAGAAATAAAAGGCGCTGCCACAATCAGCTTCTCAAACCGCCCTAATCATCGAGTTGCTTTTATTAATTACATCGGTGGTCGGCTAATTACAAATCCAAGCACGTTTACACAGATGTGCGAAGTTTTAAAGCGTTACGGCGCTACAAGCATTGAAGGTGCGGTCAACGAGTCTGTTGCACGGCTTTGGCGGCGTTATGGGTTCACTGAAAAATATTCGATTGTCGGGGTAACAATATGAAGTACAACCATTTTGACATGCTGCCTGAGCTGGCTTTTTTAAAAGTTGGCGGAAAAATTAAGCCTCAAGGCGGTGGTGGGCCAACTGGCTCAACTCAGACCGCAAGCACAATTCCAGAATACGCACGGCCTTATGTTGAAAGCACTCTTGGCCAAGCCAAGGCTTTAACCGACATAAACAACAATCCGTATCAGCCATATCAAGGCCAACAACTTGCAGGGTTTACCCCAATGCAAGCTCAGGGCATGACGGCCATTGGTGACATGCAAGTTGCTCCGCAAATTGCTATGGCCACAAATTGGGCAAACCAAGGCGCTGCGGGTGGAATGGATTCTGCCCCCGTTGCCTATGGCTATGGCGCACAAGGAAACCAAGCTGGTCAACAAGGTTTAAACATTGGAACCACTGGCGGTCTTGGGTATGGTAGCCAAGCTGCTGGCTTGGCAGGAGCCAACATGGGTGTTGGTCTTGCTGGAATGCAAGCTGGTATGGGCTATGGCCAGCAGGCTCAAGACCCAAGTGCTGTTCAAAATTATATGAACCCGTACCTTCAGGCGTCTTTGCAACCGCAGCTTGCGGAAATTCAGCGCCAGTACGGAATTTCTGGCGCACAAGGTCAAAGCAATGCCACTCAAGCCGGTGCTTTTGGCGGAAGTCGTGAAGCGTTGATGGCTTCTGAAAACCAGCGCAATAAAAATACTGCAATGAACCAAGCCATTGGCCAAGGTTATAACAATGCTTACAACGTTGCCAATCAAAACATGCAGGCTGGTGCGTCACTTGGGATGCAAGGCGCACAAACAGGCCTTGCTGGGTTAAGCGGAGCTAATCAAAACTATGCCACAGGGCTTCAAGGTGTAAACACGGCATTAGCAGGAACCGCACAAGGTATGCAAGGCGCACAAACCGGGTTGGCCGGGGTATCTGGCGCTCAGGCCGGGTATGGTCTTGCCATCAACGGCGCTAATACACTGAACAACTTAGCCAACACCCAATACAATCAAGAGATGGGCATTGCTCAGGCTCAAATGGGCGCTGGCGCTCAACAGCAGGCTTTGCAGCAACAAGGTTTAAACACGGCTTATGGTCAGTATCAACAGCAGCTTCAGTACCCTTACCAACAATTAGGATTTATGCAGGGCATGTACACCGGTTTGCCATTAAACAATACGGCACAAACCATGTATCAAAACCCAAGTGCAATTTCTCAAGTTGCCGGTCTTGGAACCGCTGCCGCAGGCGCTTACGGGCTTTATAAGGGCGCAAATACAGCCGCTGCGGGTGGCAAGAAAGGCGGTCGTGTTCATGGCGGCGATGGCCTTGACACTCTTGGAATCTACAACGTGATGAAAGGGCACTAGCATGAACCCAATTAGCCTAATGGCAGACGCAGGAAAGCTTAGCATTGGTCAACTTCAGCAAGCCGTAAGAAACGGCACAGTCCCTGCTTACATTGGCATTCCAATGATGCAAGAGAAGATGAAAGAGGCCAAACAAGCTCAGACCCCTCAGGCTCCTTCTGAGCCTCCTATTGCCCAACAAGTAATGGCTCAGGCATCAGGCATTGATCAAGTGCCAAGCAATCTACCAACGCAAGCTATGAACGATGGTGGCATTGTTGCGTTTGCTAATGGTGGTTCTAACACAACTTCATTTGGCGATGATGAAGATGATGATTACGAAGAGTATCAGTTAGCTCAAGATGAAGCTGAGCATCAAAACTCTATGGCCATGCATCAACAAATGGCAGAATCTGGGGGCTTTGGAGGATTAAAAACCCCTGTAAATCGTACCCCTCCAGTTGAAGGTGGAATTACTAGTGGAAAAAATTATGACGAGCATCAATTTGTGCGTGGTGTGGGCAATGGACACAAAGGCATTGATTATGCAATGCCTGTTGGAACTCCAATTTCACCAAAAGTTGAAGGAACTCTTCGCTACAACACCCGTGATCCTAAGGGCTGGGGCAACGCCGCAGAGATTGTTGATGACAATGGTCGTGTATTGCAGCGTTTTGCTCATCTGAGCCGTTTTGAAGCTCCTGAAGGCACTCGTGTAAAACCCGGGCAAGTTATTGCAATGTCAGGCAATACTGGTCGCAGCACAGGCCCGCATCTTCATGTTGAAAATTTCCATGCTGATGGTGGTATTACCCGCCTTGCGGGCGGCGGCATAGCAAGCTTTAGTGGCACAAAAGGAAGTTTAATTACCAATTCTTCAACACCCTATAATTCGGCTCCAAAAGACGAAGAAGAATTAAAAACAGAAAACAATGTTTTTGACATTATTACGCCAATGCAAAGACGCTTACAAGCGGCTAAAGATCAAGCAGCCGCTGATGCAGCCGCTCGTGGGCAACCAATTCAAGAACATAATTTTAATGAATCAATAGACTCGTCTTTGGCGGGAAACTTTAAACCAAGTCCTTTAATTCCTGCTGGCGCAAAAGGGCATGGAATGGCAGATTATCAACCCGGATTGGCCGCTTTTCCAGACATGATCTCCAATGACGGAATGTATGGCGGAACACCACCATCAAAAGATTTTTCTTTTGCAAAACCTGTTGTTGAACCAAATGGTGGATCACCTGAACTATCTAGGCCGTCTGGAAACAAAGAAACAACTTCCGCTGGCGGCAATGGAACAAAAGAAAATTCTGACTATAAAGACTTCATGGATTACTTTAAGAAAGGCCATGAAGACCTTAAGGCTCAAAGAGAAGAAGACAAGTACATGGCCATCTTACAGGCCGGTCTTGGCATGATGGCAGGAACATCACCTAACGCACTGGCCAACATTGGTCAGGGTGCGTCTGCGGGTATTGCCAATTATGGGGCTTCAGCTAAACAACGTGCGGCAGAGAAAAACGCTTTGTTAAAAGGCGAAATTACCGCTCGCCGCTATCAAGAGATGGGCGAAGACCGCAGGTCGGCACAGAGAATTGCAGAGGGTCGTTATAAAGACGCTTTAGATTATCGAGGCGAAAAAGATAAAAACGAACTTGATGAAAAAGAATCGGCTCGTCTTGCGAGAACAGAAAGTGCAATTTCAAAGCAAATTGACACAAGAGAAAAAGCAATTGAAGCTATGGTAAACAAAGAGTATGACAACATAGTATTAAAATCTCAACCAAATGCCGAGGCCAAAAAAGCCGCTCGTATTGCACAATTAAAAGCAGAAGATTCTGTTTTAAAACGCCATCACAAGTCTTTAAGCACAATTTATCCTAAGATTTTTGGGTTTGATTATGAAGCGCCAAATTATGGAGCTTCAACAACTACCAAAAGAGAATACTTTGATGTAAACGGCAAGCCTGTTAAGTAAGGAATGTTATGTCGATTGAAGCGCAACTGTTTGACGGCACTGTTCTTGAGTTCCCAGACGGCACAGAACGTTCTGTTATTGAAAGCACTGTTCAAAGATTAACCGCAGAAAGAAGGCCGAAAGACGACAGCAGCGATTTGGTTCGTGGGTTTAAGGCATATCCGTCCGGTCTTCAAGAAACTTTTGGCGGCGCACAGGCATTGCTTGGTGTTGGCGCTGAAAAAACCTTTGGTAAAAGCGGTGTATCAGATTACCTGATTGAAAGGGGCACTAAAAACTTAAAAGAGGCTGAGGCCGAACAACAACGCACGGCCAAACCAACCGATGAATTTACCAACGCTTGGGAAGCCGGAATTGGCACGGTTATTACTGACTGGCTTCCTTACCAAATTGGTTCTGGTGCAGCCAACCTATTAGAAACCGCTGCTGTTGCGGCCACAGGTGCTGTTGTTGGTTCTATTGCCGTTCCGGGGGCTGGTACTCTTGGTGGCGGTTTGACTGGATTTGTTAGCAAAAAGTTAATTCAGAATGGCATAAAAGAGGCCGCTGAAAAAGTACTAAAAGAGCGTGGCAAAGATGCCGCAGAAGCTTTTATTCAGGCCGAGTCTAAAAAAGTAGTTAGCGCAGAGGTTGCTGCACTTGCAGAGGCCGGTGCAAAGAAAGCTATTGGGTCTGGCGCTGCAATGGTTGGTCAGGCTGGTTTTCATGGCATGGGCGAGGTTACAAGCGGTGCAGTCCAAGAGGCTGAGCGACAAGGCTTAACCGCCCGAGACATTGACCTTGGCCGAGTCTTGCCTGCGGTGGCCATTCACTCAGCCGCTGATTTTATTTCCAACAAGATTGGCCTTGGTGCGCTAGACGGACTTGCCGCACCTACTAAGTCAATGCTTTTGAACGTTGCAAAAAGTATTGGCGTTACAGGGTTTAAAGAAGTACCCCCTGAGCTTTTGCAAACCGCAATGGAGCTTTATGGTGCGGGTCTTCCGTTAGATGATCAAGAAGCAATTAATAAGTACATCAATACTGCTGCTGCGGCCTTTGGCATGTCCGTTGTCCCCGGGGGTATTGGTGGAATGCGCTCAAGAGTGGTGGAGAAAGCTGCCGCCCCAGATCAAACCGGTTTAGATCAAACCAACGCACTTGGGCAAACGCCTGACCAGCTTGGCCAACAGACCGCCATTCCTCTTGACAACTTTGCACCAGCCAATCCTGCTGATGCGTTTCACCCTGCCATTGCCGGTCAAAGTCTTTTAGCGTTGCCTGCTCCTGCCACACTGGTTGAGCCTGAACCAATGCAGACAAGCCTCCAGAACCCTCTTGGAAGCTTTACTTACGACAACTTCACGCCAGTGCAGATAAAGGCGTTGAACGACCTCAGGAAAGCTGAAGGCAAGCCTAAGCTGCCACAAACGTTTTCTATTGAAGACATTGCTGATCTTAGTCCTGCAAAAGGAGTGCTTGATTCGCTCATCACTGCTAAATCAGGCTACAACGGTGAACAAGTCACCTTCCAACAGCTTATCGATATTGCTCAGCTTAAAAACATTGACATCACCACCCAAGGATTTAGAGACTTCTTGCGCCGAGCAACAGGCACAGAAAAACTTGAGGACTTGTCTCCTCCTCAGTTGTTTGCGGCAACCAAAGCCTTAGACAGTGTTCAGCCGTTTGAAGAGATGACAATCCTTCCGGCTGACGTTAGTAACGCTACACATTACACACCAGATCAATACAACAAAGCCATTGGCGGCATCGACCTAGCTTTTAAAGAAATTGAGGGTAAACCCTTGGGTCGTCAGGCAATGCTGACCGAGATCAAAGACTTTACCGGCTTGAAAGACCGTGATGCCGAGCGCATTCTTCAGCAGGCTATTCGTGAAGGTCACATTGAACAGCGTGACGAAGTACGCAATGTAAACGGCGAGCAAAAAGTAGTGCCGTCGTTCATGCCCGCTCAGAATGTCGAGCAGCTCCCGGGTGGCATGGATATCCGTAAACAGAAGTTTAAACAGGCTGACGGTTCAACCAAAGAACAATTCGTCTACTACGACAATGATGAGCCTGTTGCTAAGTTTGATGATCAGTATCAGGCCGAGCGTTATGGCATTACCCAACAGCCTGACAATGTTCTTGACCGGATTGTTAAGTCGTACAAAGATCAACGTGGCCTAAGGGCGCAACGCTATGGTGCGTTGGCCGAGCGTGAGATTGAGTCACGCAAGAACCCAGAGATCAACCGTGCGGTCACCACCAAGCAAGGTGAAGAGGGTGCAACTGAGCGCCTAGGTGAGCTTGGCATTACCTATGTCGAGTTCAAGCCTGAAGTGAAAGAAGCGTTGCCAGAGATCATGAATATTCTGGCTCCCGCTTTGAACAAGCTTGGCCTGAGCCGGATTGGCATAAAGCTCGCAGACACCATCGACAACGGCGGCACAGACGGGTTTTACTTCAAGGGCATTATTACCATTGCGCTTGACCAAGACAATCCTCTTGGCATCATGCGGCACGAGGTCATTCACGCCCTCAAGGCTCTTGGTGTCTTTACGCCTTCGGAACTTAAAACGCTTGAGAAGTTTGCTAAGAAGTCATTGGCAGAAGGTCAATTCTTTGATCAAAAGATGCAAGATTTGTACAAAGAAAAATACCTTCAGACTCACCCAGACCTAAATGGTTTTGATGAGTACATGCAAGAAGAAGTGATGGCAGAAGCATTCCGTTACTTCACTGGGAACAAGCCGCCAGCAGGCTTCTTCCAGAACATGATGTACCGTTTAAACGCTATGTTCCGTGCAATTGGCAATGCTTTCCGCAGCGTTAAGCTGACCACGCCAGAGCAAATCTTCGCTGACATCGAGTCAGGCGAGATTGGATCACGCACAGGAACTGCTGAGGTTGGTCAGCCTCGCTATTCGATAAACGATAAAAAAGAAACTGCACCAGAAGGAATACCGCAAAATCTTTTTGATTTGCAAAGAAAATACGCAAAAATTACTGCAATGGCAAATGAGCGCATTCCTTCTAAACTAAACTCAAAAGGCGTTGCCCCAAGAACACAAGATTTAAAAAGAGAAGAGACGATGTCTTTTCGCCGTTTAAACAAAGCGGTTGAAGATTATGTTGGCGTTGAGAACGATGGCGATACAGCCAATGCAGCTTATAAGATGCTTGTTCGCCTTGCTGAAGCGTCTAATAAATTCAACGAAGACAACGACATTCGTTATTCTTTGGTGCGTCCTGCTGTTGCCGGTGAGACTGAAATCTCTACTCAGAACCCACAGGGTGCAAAGCGTAAGTACGACCCCATCACGCAGATGCTTTCAATCGATGAGGCGGCTGTTCGTGAGGGCATGAAGCTAAATCCAAAGAATAAAAAAGCAATCATTAGCGCCATCAAGGGTTACGGCTTTATTCCTAACGACACGCCAGACAGTCAAGTCATTGAGGTGTTTAAACAGAACATTGTTAACAACCTGCTGTATCTTTACAACTCCGTACCTGAAGACACTCGTCAGCGCAGCAAGCTTTGGTATGACGGTGCTAATCGCATGGCCATTGACATGGGCAAAGCCTTTGGCGTGACTAAAGAACAGGTTGCTGGAATTATGGCGGCTATGTCGCCTCAGAAAGATTGGTTTCAAAACGTCTCAATGGCTGAGCGAGCTTTGGATGTTTTAACCACCCAAGGTAATAAGGCTTGGGATGCCAACATGCTTAAGTACGCCGAAAGCTATGTGAATGAAGCCAAAGACCGTGCGGAACTTGAAAAGCGTCAAATTGCCTTTGAACAAATCAAAAAAGTGGCAAAGAAAGGCACGGTTCTTGATAAGATGAATGCCAATGATGCGGCTGCGTTTATTCGTGCCTATGATGAAGCATTTAATTCTAGAGACTACCGAATCGTCACTCCCGAGGGCGGTTTTGGCGGATTTGTTACAAAAGCAAACGGCGAACCGGCAACAATGATGTGGTCAACATATGACCCAATCAAGAAGTCCGTTTTAATTTACCGAGACGGTAGCCGCCCGAACATCAGCAATCAGCTTGGTGAAGAGCATAAAATTCGCTCGTTCTATAACAATATTGCCGCACCGAAGAGTGACATTGGCCATGTGACTATTGATACCCACGCCGTAGCTGCGGCCTTATTTGAGGCCTTAGCCGGTAGCGATGAGCCTGTTACGCATAACTTTGGCGGCACAGGCAAGTCAAGCCTGATCGGCGTTGGTGGTACATACGGCATCATTGCAGACGCTTACCGCACCGCAGCGGCACAGGTTGGCATGCTCCCACGAGAGATGCAGTCAATCACTTGGGAGGCTGTAAGAGGCCTATTTAACGCCGACATTAAAAACACCATCAAGCCAAAGATTCGTGACGAGTGGTCAAAGTACAAAAAAGGCGAGTTGTCATTTGAACAAGCCCGAGAGAACGCCGTTAAGATTGCTACGTCAGCACAGGGCGTTACTGACAACAAAATACCAGAACCAGATTGGAAAGATTCTGGCAAAGGTAAATTTGTTTCCGCTGGCGGCACAAGCTATGACAAGTCGTTTAAACCCGAAGGTGGTGTCAGGCTACGTCCCAAAGAGTCAATTCGTGAGAAGCTTTCGGTAAATCTTGCTGCTGTTACCGAGAGCATTCCGGGACTTAAAGAGTTGTACGAGCGAGCAAAAGGCAAAGACCTAAACGCTTACAAGCTACTTCAGCGTGTTGCAGAAGCAAGGCTTAGGTTCCTGCTTGGCGGAACCAAAGCAAAGATTACAGTCGATGACATCAAGGGTGTTTTTCTTGGTGACCGAGAGCCTTCCATCGCTTCTATCATCGCCTTTGACGAGAGCGAGATGAAGCCTGTCTTGGCGGCTTTGGCTCAGTTTGCGGAAAGCTTCAATCAAATTCAGGTTCATGTTCGCCAACCGACTGCGTATGAGTTTGGCCACAAGTACGGCGATGGCTCATACGCAACAGCGGTTTACAGAATAGAACTCAAGAAGTCTCTTAACGAAGCAACCATTGCACAGATTATTGAAGAGTCTGGCCTAAAAGGCTTTTCAGTCAGTAAAGACACGCTAACCGCCTATTGGGTTGATAACAACGTAAAAGGAAGTGAAGATGAATTTGCCAAGCAAATCAAGCAAGTCAACGACCTCGTCGGGAAACTGGATTCAAAACCTAAACAGTCAATTGAACGCCTCTTCGTCTACGGAACAAAAGACAGCGGAGCGCCCATTGGATACGACAAAATTAGTGGCGACCTTCGTACGGCCGAAGGGTCAGACACCAAAACGGCAAAGTTAATTGCCGACTACTTGGAAGACGGAGACATCAAGCCGTTTAAACAAAAACCTTTGACCCAAGGCCAGACCAAGGATCAGAAGTTGCTGTACCAAATATTTACCAAGCTGCCAAATAATGACTTAAAAAATCCTTTGGTCAGGAAGGCTTACAACCACCTTACAAAAGATTTGATCAAGCAGTACAAGACCTTACCAATTAAAGCTGAAGTAGTTACCGATGTCACGCTTGACGGCAAGACTTACTCTTACTTTGGCAAAGAAAGCAAGAAGCTTAAAGACGCTTTGTCTCGTGGAATGACCGAGGCCGAAGCCGATCAAGCAATTAAATACTTGGTTGACAATTACGGTGAGCCAAATCCAGCTTGGACGGGTATGCTTGGCAAGATTAAGCGTGATGAATCGACCTTGTACGGCAACATTGCTGACAACATGCGTAGAGATGTCAGCGAAAACAATCGACTGAAGGTCTACAAAACATCGCCTGAAACCTTCGGGCCAAAAGGCTCTAATTTTGCCGGTCACCCGCTGCTTAAGGATTCAGGTTTAAAAGACATTAACGGCTACCCAATGCTGTTTAATGACCTTCTGCGGGTAGTTCATGACTACTACGCACATAACCTGTCAAACGCCACGTTCGGCCCTAGTGGTGAGTTTGCTGCTCAGCGCAACCACATGGCCGTCACGCCTGACCCTTGGTCACGGTGGGCAATCATTGCTGAGACTAGGGCACAGAATGCTTGGCAGAACTTTAGGCCTGAAGTTGAGGGCATGTCGCTTATGGATCGGCCATACGCCGCTCAGAAAGCCGCTTTGCCACCCATCGACTTCGTCTTAACCGGCGATGAGAAGCTTGACGCACCTGTGCGTGTGCTGATGGATGAATTAACGCCTGCTCAGCGTCTTGGTAGTCTTAAGGAGTCTGATGCAAAAGACTTCAAAGGTACGTCAGTCAAGCCCCCAAAACCACCCAAGACCGCAGAGAAAGAAAACGTTGAATCGCCTGCTGGTGCGTCTCTCGCAATTCGCCCTCCTAGTGGCCCTGTAAACGAGCCGTTGATCACTAAGGTTGGCACACAGGCAACGACTAAGCAGCAGGTCACCACAGCCTATGAAGAGACCGTCAAAGCTTACAAGAGCAGCGACCTTCGTCAGAAAGCTCGTATTGCCTTAGTTGACCCAAGTTCAGCCCTTGCACAAAGCTTAGCCGCCTTGCCGCACTTTGACATGAACGGCACTCTTCGGGGTGACATGGTTTATCACGCCGGTAAGCAGGGCATCAATCTGATTAAAAACGGAATGGTCACCGGTGATGTTGTCGTAAACAAAGACGGCTCTCTTGTGGTTAAAGACAGCAAGGACAACCTAGCTGCTGCCGCCAAGCTTGCCGACTCTATTGACAACAACCCTTACGTTCGTGCCACGACAGACAAAGGCCGTTCGGTCTCAGGCCGTCAGTATGTGGGTGAGGTCGCCCGCATCCTTCGTGGTGCTGACATCATCGCTGATGACGCACAGACTAGAGCAGATGGTCTAGCCAAGATTGCAGCCTCTAAAGCCATGTACAAGCGTGTCAAGGGTATGCCTTTGACCAAACAGCGTGTTGCTTTAGTTCGTCAGATGGCCAAGCTGCGCTCAGAGGGTTTGAAAGAAAGCAAAGTCAATCGTGAGAAACAGGTCAACAAAGCGCAGATTGCTTGGGCTGAACATCAACTCAAGAGCGTTCCTGAGGTTAAAGAAATCCTTCGCATTTGGAAGGCCGTTAACACCGGTTTAGTTGATCTCCATGAATCAGTCGGCATTCTGTCAAAAGAACGTGCTGATGAGTTCCGTGGGCGTGACCGTTACGTCCCGCTGTTTAAAGCCCGTGAGGACTTGGAAGACACCGTATTCAACTTCTCAGGGACTGGTGCAAAGAGTGTTGCAAAAGGGCACAAGCTTGAAGGTTCTGAAGCCATTCGCAATATTTGGGAAAACGTTGACAAGCAATATGCCTCAATGGTTGCCACAGCATACGAGAACCAAACCCGCAAGGTTGCTGCTGAGCAGCTAATCAGCCTTAGCCCTCCCACAGGGTCTAAGTTCGCTGAGATCACCAAGAACCCCAAGGACTCGAGAATCAACCTTCGGTACTTGGAAGACGGCAAGATCGTCAACGTCATCGTTGAGAACCCCAATGATGTAGCGGCGTTCCAAATGATGAACTACGAACTTGGCCCGATTATGAAGGCCGTGTCAGGGCTTAGCAAAACACTGCGTGTCGGTGCGTTGTTGAACCCAATGTTCTGGCTTAAACAGTTGATTCGTGATCCTATCCACGCAACCATTGTTGCAGGCACAGGAGTCATTACGCCTTTCCATTCTGCTCGGGGCTTTATCAAAATCCTCTCTAAGAATTCCAAAGAGGCTGACATCCTTGCCCGTCACGGCGTGATCGGTGCTTACGACTCCACTCTGTCAATGGCACAGTATCTCAAAGACGTTGGCAAAGAAGGCTCAACACCTAGCGGAATGCAGAGGCTTTTCCATAAACTCATGACAATTCATGAGGCCTCTGATGCGGCAACTCGGGTTGAAATCTTCAAGAAGGCCAAGGCTGACGGCATCAAGAAAGGGATGACCGAAGAAGATGCCATCAATTACGGTGTGTTTAAAGCTCGTGAGGCCATCAACTTTGCTGTTCATGGAAACTCTTCGACCATCAACCAGCTTCGCCATGCAATCCCATTCTTCTCGGCTGCGCTGACTTCGCTCGATACGGTTTACCGTGCGGCGACTGGGTTTGGGTTATCTGGCAAAGAGAAGGCTGAAGCTAAAGCTCAGTTTAAACGTCGAGCAATGATGATGTTCCTCATGTCGCTTGCGTACGCATTTATGCTTCAGGGGGACGAAGAGTACGAGAAGCTTCCCGACTACGTCAAAGACAATAACTGGTTGATGCCAAACCCAGTGGGCAAAGGATTTATTAAATTTGCCACGCCATTCGAGGTTGGTTTTTTGTTCAAGACCATCCCCGAAGTGATGGTTCGCACAATGGCCGGAACAAGCACCGGAAAAGAGGCCATAGCCTCGATTCAGAAAGGTTTGATACAGAACCTCCCCGGGGGCGGTGTGATCTTCTCACAGGCCATTAAGCCTGCCGTAGAGGTCATTACCAACCATTCTTTCTTTACTGGGAATCCTGTCGAGAGTATTGGCGATCAAGGTAAGTCTGTGGCCAACCGTGGGCAGAGAGCCTCTGAGACGGCCAAGATGTTGAGTAGGTTTGGTTTGGATAATATCGGCCTGTCACCCGCTAAGATTGACCATCTGATTCAGGGTTACTTTGCGGAACTTGGGACGTTCACAACAAGTGCCGTTGATACCCTTATCTATTCCGCTGAGGGTAAGACACCGCCGGCCAAGAATTTTGAGTCTATGCAGGCCCTAAAGCCTTTCCTGACGGATCGTAACGTCAACAAGGCTGTCTCAGACTTCTACGAGATTGAGAAGTCAGCCCGTGAGGTTGTGGCAGACCTGAACGACATGAAGAAGAAGGGCATGATCAAAGACATCAGAGAGCTAGTCGGCGATGAAGAGAAGCGCAAGCAGATTGCCATCGAGCCTATGCTCAGAAAGACGATGGAAGGCATGGCTAAGATTCGTGCCCAAATTGGTTACCTCAGAGAGAACGAGGCAGGCATGACCCCTGAGGCTCGGCGAGACAGAATCAACGAACTGACTCAGTACATGAATCAGTACGCTGCTCAGGGGGTTAAAGCGGCCAAGTCTATGGGGTTACGGTAAGATGGTTTTCATCGAAGAGCCAACCAATGGTTTTTCGATGCGCCGCTTCCCACATCTCGGTGCGTTGGTCTCGGCTTAAGTTTTTTCCTTGGTCTAACTCAAAGTGACACCGAAAGCAAAGTGCTGCAATTCGGTAGTCACTACTCTTTATTCCTCGGCCTTTGCCATCCAACAGGCGGTTTGAATGCGCTGCAACCACCGTGCCGTCTTCTGCACCGCAGTGTTGGCATGGTGACTGCCTGACAACCTCTAGGAGCTTCTTGTTCCTATACATTGAACAACCATGCCGCAGCAACGTCAGGGCGTGGAACAAAAGCATTTTTATTCTTAATGCTTGACTCTAACTTATCATCGCCGTCACCCCAAGCCCACACTCGGGACACTTGACCAGTCTTGTTAACCTCAAAGTCGGCTATGTGGATTTTGCTTTGTTGATGCAAGACCTTGAGCGTGGAAAGAACTGATTTTATTGGCCTGCCGGTCATCGTAACCAACGCACTCGCAGTAGCCCTCTCAACTGTCTGTAAAACCTTTGCCACCGTTGATCCTTTAACGGTTGTGAACTTCATTACGTCACGCATCTATTGCCTTCCCCTCCAAGTATTCAATTACACCCTGAAGTTTTATGCAACGGGCGTATGCCAATTCTAATTCACGACCGTTTTTTGACCGTGCGTTCAATTCGTCCATCCATTGTTTGCGTAAATCCGCATTTTCTTCTTCCAATCTAGCTATCTCATTTTTTGCAAAACGCAATTGCATCGCTGCTGAAGGTTTTTTAATTGCCATCTCGTTTCCTTTGCTCGTCGTAAACACCCGCTAGATAGCCTGTTTCGTAAGCCTTGCGTAGCGTCATGATGCCAAGCTCAAGAACGGTGTTGTCTTCTATAAACTGCATCGCCCTGATCTGCGCCTCAGACCGCAGGTTGCGCTCTTTGATGATCTGCTCTTTAAGCTCAAGCAGTTTAAACTCTTCGTCTTCAGTCATGCTTTTCCCCGTGTTTTTCTGCGCCTTGCATTTTTCAATGTGTGTAATATTTCTTCGCTCATGTTTGACTGCAAAAAAGACAATACATTGTTAAGTATTTCTAAACGATCAACATGATCTAGTTTTTCATATGCGTCAGTTAACTTAAATTCGGTGCTTTTTGTTTTTAATTCGTGTTTAATTGTTATCATCTCTACAAAGTCAGTCATCGCTCTTCTCCTTGGTCAATGGGGCTTGAAATATGTACTCACTAAACCCGTTCAAAATATCTACCTTTGCCTGTTCCCGCCTTTCCTCGGGAATGTCTTTGACTGCGTCTTCAAGAATCTTTAAAACGCCCTGTGCCATTTCTTTAGGTGTTATTGCCATTGTTTTTCCTTTTTAGTTTTCGCTCTCACCCTGTCAAATATTTCGCCGTAATAATCTTCAGCTATGGTGTAGTTCCATATCTGACTCCACATTGAATCTTCCCTGCCTAGCCCGTGAAAGACCTTAGCCCAGTGCAGATGGTTAGCCCGACAGTCCTCGATGTACTCTTCTCGGCTCATGTAAGCGTCAGGAAACACCGTTCTTCTCCTTGAGTTTGGCTTCGATGGCACGGGAAAATGCTTTTTGTTTTGTCCAAGTAGTGTTGCCGTGGCTTTGCCCATCTGCCCACGCAACGTCATCATCCGTCAGCCCAACCCATTTACGTTTCATCGGTAGTGCTGTGCAAGCTAATACATCATGCACCTGTCTAAGCATGGCGCATAGATGGTCGTTTGTGCTGATTGATTCTTGCTCAGGCTGTGGCTCAAACGAGTGCTTAATTTTAGATGCCTCACCTTTACCTGTGTATGGTGCAAACTCAAACGCACCTTTAGGCAATCCAAAAGATGCGCTAACAACCTTGCCCTCACCT
>JGI24890J29729_1000372_pt1 | contig 29965 bp, 29 predicted proteins | sample FreactcultureFD7_FD_29729 | JGI IMG/M metagenome (IMG submission 29729)
GTATATTTATAATAAAATAAACAATTTATGTCAGATTCAAAATTTACGGTACCCACAGAAATGGTGGATTTACCAAGCAAAGGGTTATTGTACCCTTCCACCAATCCTCTATCTTCGGGAAACATAGAATTAAAATATATGACCGCTAAAGAAGAAGATATATTAACAAACGTGAACCTGTTACGTCAGGGCATAGCTATCGAAAAGATGCTTAAGTCTATTATCAAATCTCCAATCGCTTACGAGGATTTAACCCTAGGAGACAGAAACGGATTGTTAGTCGCGGCTAGAATTTTGGGTTACGGTAAAGACTACGCTTTAAAGATTACGAATCCAACTACAGGCGAAGCAGAAGAGATCAATGTAGACCTTCAAACGTTAAAGTACAAAGACATCGATTTCTCTGTGTTCCAAAACGGAGAAGTTACTTACGAGTTACCGTTCAGTAAAAACACCGTAACGTTCAAGATCCTTACGGTCGCGGACGACAAACAAATAGACGAGGAGGCAAAAGCGATAAAGAAGACTTTGGGTTACGAACCAGGCGCTAGCGAAAGATTGAAGTACCAAATCACATCGGTTAATGGAGACAGAACTCAAAAAACCATCAGGGACTTTATCGATTCAGGCGCTTTATTGGCAAGAGATTCAAATCCGTTGAGAAAGTACATGAACTCTGTAACACCGGACATCGACATGAGCACTACCGTAACTTTAAAGGACGGCACTACGTTGGACATCGACGTACCAATGACGTCAGAGTTCTTTTTTCCCGGGATCGGCGTATAGAGCGGTCTTTATGACCGAAATCTTCGAGTTAGTTTATCACGGAGGTGGAGGTTTCAGTTACTCTGAAGTGTGGAACATGCCGGTTACACATAGACGTTTCAATCTTAAAAAGATCAACGAGTACCTCGAGAAGGTAGAAGAGTACAAAGACAAACAAAAGGAAACACTAACGGAAAAGTCCGATTTAACTACCGTGAAAGTACCCGATCAAGTGAATAAAGCGAGCCAGAAACAACCTAGCTACGTATCCAAAGTAAAACAAAAGAAATAGGTAAGATCGATATTTATACCTAAGAAACAAACTAAATGGCCGATAAAGATCCTAAAAATGCGCTGGGCAGTGACTTGAAAGCGGGAATCGCGAATCTTAAATCATTCACAGACGCTACGGAAGCTCAAAATGCTGGGTTAAAAGAATCTATCAACTTATTGAAGGACATGCAAAAGTCCTACGATAAAATAGCCGATAGAGTTTCTTCTATGAACAAGGCGACCATTAATACAAACCGGTTAGAAAAAGAATTAGAGAAGACGAAGCAACAACAGAATCGAGCTGCAAGAGAATTGGTCGAGTACGAAAAGGAGCAAGCCGATACTGTCAAAATGTTCAACAAGGATCTAAACGCAGAGTTGCTATTACAGCAAAAGATTAACAACAAAGAACTAGAGGGCGCTCAATTAAAAAAAGCGAACAAATACCTAAGAAATCTGCAGAACGATCTTGAATACCAATCGTACAAAACTTCTATCATGGCAGTTAACAAGGCCAAAGAAGAAGTAGCGATAATGCAAGAAAGAATAGAAGAAGAAAAAGCAATCGCGGACAAAATTGGATTCACGGGTAATTTGCTAAAACAGTCAAACAAATATCTTGGAATCGGCGGAGGACTTTACGGAAAAATAGTGCAAGAAGCCAGGGACGGAGAAGTAAAGACAAAGGGCATGGTAATCGCCACAGCGGCTTTGGCCTCGGGTTTGGCTTTGGCCGCAAAAGCCGGCGGAAAGATCATGAGTGGGACTACTGACCAAATGTCAAAATTGTCCGATTCTGATGCAATCCAAAAAATGACAAGCGGAGTTTCTGGACTTCTTAAAAATATTCCGTTCGTCGGCGGTCTTTTGGGCGGAATGGTCGACTCAGTATCCGCTTTCTTGGACCTAACCATCAGTGCTTCTAGTAAAGTACAAAAGATGGGTAGAGAGCTCGGTCTCAGTTCTCAGCAGGCTTTGGCACTAAATAACTCTTTCAATAGATTTGCTAATAGCACCAACGACGCGCTCTTAAACAGTCAAAAGTTATTCGAGACGCAAATAGAGTTGGGCAATCAACTTGGAGTTCTAAATACTTTGTCTAACGATAGATTACAGACGGATATTCACTTAAAAGAGATCGCGGGTCTAGACCTTCAAACCAGAGGTTCTTTGGTCGAGTCTTCGGTTATCTTGGGTCAGAATCAAAAGGACATAATGAATTCTGTGTTCGCGCAAGTCAAAGGACTCAAACAAGCGACAGGAATTCAATTGGATCAAAAAGGAGTGCTCAAAGAAGCTTCCAATCTTGGAGGTTATCTAGGATTGTCCTTTGCCAAATACCCAGCGCAATTGACCAAGAGTTTAATCTCAATCAAGGCCATGGGGTTAGAGCTAAAACAATTGGACGGAATGGCTAGCTCGTTCTTGGATTTCGAGTCGAGCATATCCAGCGAGTTCGAAGCGCAACTATTGACAGGCAAAGACATCAATCTAATGAAGGCCAGAGAGTTGTTCTTGAATAACGATTTGGCGGGAGCGGCCCAAGAAATTACGAGTCAAGTCGGTAGCTCTTCGGATTTCATGAAGATGAACAGAATCCAAGCCGAGTCCTTAGCAAAAGCTATGGGAATGACCAGGGATCAAATGGGCGATATGTTGAAGAAGCAAGAGTATATGTCTAAGATCGGAGCCAAAGACACGGACAACGCTCAGAAACAGTACCAGTTAGCATTGGCCAAATACGGTACTCAAAAAGAAATGTCCGCAATGCTTGGAGAGGACACCACCAACGCAATCATGAACGCGTCTGCTCAAGAAAAGATCGCAGGTTTAATGGACAAAATCAAACAAGGATTCGTCGATTTAATATCCAACAGCGGTGTTAGTCAATTCATAGACAAGGCCATCAACTGGATATCAAAGCCAGAAAACATACAGGCTCTAATAAACAAAATACAGGGCTTCTTTGCAACCGTTATGACCGTTACAGGTACTGTGGTAGGAGGAATCATGAAAGCTTTGAACTATCTTCCTGGAATTAATATAGACAAAGGGTTGATAGAGACAGTATCGAATTTGGGCAGATCTTTGGGAACTTCTACCATTGCGGGTGGAGGAAATTTATTTTCTGCTCCAGCGACAGTATCTGACAACAAAGCAAAATCTGAAGGATCAAAAACTCAAGTGCCCCAACCTCAAAATCAATTTGCCGGTGGAGCATCTCCTATAGTTAATCTTAACGTGACTAACAAGCTTGATCCTATTACCGGTAAATCAGTAGTGGAAGTAACCGACGTTAGTTATTCTCCGAATTTGGACAAAACAATCTCTCACACAAACGGTCATTAATACTATAATAACTAACTAGATGCCAAAATTAGTCGACTTAAAAACATCGTTAAAGGACCTTAAATTCGGTAAAGATCAAATTGGAGGCGGAAACTCCGGTCAACCTTATCAAACTTTTTCGATACCTGACGATAACGCTACTCCGTTAATTACCGACTTTTGGGAGAATAATAATACGAGTTTGGACTACCCGATTAGAGGAGGTAGTTTAGTAGGATCGGACATAGGATCTTACACTTTAAATGGGCAAATAGACAAGAACAGAATACAAAAATTCTTAAAAGATCCAAATAGAGGTAGAAACTTCATTGAAAAACAAGTAGGCCTACAAAGATCCAATCCTTTAATGGAGACAGGTAACGCCGACAGTAGTAACATTCTAAGCACGATCCAAAACATAATAGGCCCGATTCCAAGCCTTTTATTGGGAATAACGCCCAATTTTGGAGGATTGTTTAATTTTAGCGGAGCGGGCGGAAACAATCAAATCTACAACAACGGTAAAAATACCCTTGCTCAAGTCCTAGCGTCGGGCACAGGCGTACACATAGAAAGGGCAGGAAAAATACCAGTAGACACAAACGCGCAATACTATACCGACGTTGTAGGAGCACAGCTGTACTACAATACCGACGAAGTTTCTCAAGTCAACAGATTATTGTTATTACAAAGTAGTAAACTTTCCTCAAATACTTCTGGCAATCAATACAAGAGCATTCCTTTAAACGCTCTTGGACTTGGCATATCGCCAAGAAATTTAATACTGTTCGATTATCCTGGAGGCCCTGGTTCTACTTACGGTATTGGCAATACGACCATATTTAGAGCAGTAAATAGTTCAGAAGCTTACGACTTGACTCAAAATACAAACACTAATGCCTCGTTTCCAAATGTATTCACTATGGCCTACGAGGACATAATGAACGCTCAAAACAATACCCCTCAAAGTTTATCTTCTAACGGCAAAAATAGAAACTCAACGACATTAAACGATTTTAGAAAAGTCACAGGAGCTCCTGCAGGAAGTCAATTGTGGGACTATTCCCAAGGGGTCGACTATAGATTCTACAATAACGGCGTAGACAAAATGAACAGCGCTAATTTGGCCGCTTTAATAGCAAACGATCCGTTCGAGAACATAACACCAGGATCCGATTCTGACGATATTATAAAATTTGGATTCGAATGTATGAGTAACGATTACGTTGGTCAGTCGACTCCACTTTTCTTTAGAGCATTTTTAACAAACGGAATAAACGATAACAACAGCGGAGAATGGAATTCGTTCAAGTACATGGGTCGCGGAGAAACTTTTTATACTTATCAAGGATTTAACAGATCGATATCTTTTGGATTTAAAGTGGTAGCATTTTCTCAACAAGAAATGAAACCTTTATACAATAAATTAAATTATTTAGTTTCACAGGTATATCCCGATTATTCTAGCGCAGGATACATGAGAGCACCGATAGTTAAGCTAACCATAGGAGACTACTTGTACAGAGTTCCGGGAGTTTTAGAAAGCGTTAATTTGACAGTAGACAACGGTACTCCATGGGAATTGACTAGCTATAGCACAAACAATCAAGACGTTGCGCAGCTTCCAAAAATAATAGAAGTCGCAGTATCTTTCAAACCTATATTCGACGAGTTACCTAGAAGATCCGTTCCAGGAAGCGATCCTACACAAACGATTGGATCAGCTATAGTGGGTAAAAGAGGATTTTTAAACGTTACTACGGGCAGTTTACAAGTTCCCAAACCGATTGCTCAGACTCCAAAAAAACCTGGTTTCTTAGAGAATAATTTGGTAAAAGCGCCTAGAACAACTCCTACTGCTTTTGATAAAAGTAATTTGACACTACAAGCGCAACCAACAAGCATAGTACCTAAAAAATAATTTTAAATGTTCAATAGATATCAAACCATATCGATACAAAGCGATCCAGTTAGCGGAAGTCAATTTTTTGCGAACGCAATTTACCCTGATATTCCGGTAACCGACGACGATGCTTACGTTATTACCACTATGGGAGATAGATTGGATATTATGGCGCAAAACTTTTACAACGACGTCGACTTTTGGTGGATCATAGCATCTGCTAATTCTTTGACCGGAGATTCTTTATTTCCTCCAGTTGGAATGCAACTAAGGATTCCTGCAAATTTGGTAAGCATAATAAATAGTTATAAAAAAATAAACTCAATTAGATAATGGCCGGATTAGACAATAAAATATCTAACGTATTAGGCGCAGCGTTACCGTATTGGTTAAAGAATCAAATACAGTTAAGATCGCAGTACAATAATCAATCTAAAAGAGACGATCTAAACATTTCTTATCTTACAAATCAAACTGCGTGGGTAAGATTGGTTTCTTCGGTTAATATTAACGCCAAAAATGGAATGGACCAGTTGAGCGATGATATGAGTTATTTTAAAAATACTCTTGGAATATCCGATCTAAAAACTCCCGAAGATTTGGCCAAAAAATACATGCTATTTGGAGGAACTACACAATACATAAACGAAAATCAAAATAAATTACGATTCGGTCTAGGTCAGGACGGTGCCTACGGAATGCTTGGAGAGCAAGAAATAAATAAGTTCGGATATAGACCAATGCCCGGTATTTCGGATGTTAAAATAGAAACTCAAGGTAGATTGGGCTCTGTTAGAATGGCAACGATCAATTTCAAAGTCTGGGACAAAATGCAGTTGGACGTCATGGACGCTCTGTATTTTAAACTTGGATACACTATGTTGTTGGAATGGGGTCACACAGTTTACATAAGTCAAGACGCAAATTCACCTGTCCAATTTAACTACTCGGAGTTTTACGCTATCGATCCATTTCAGTCAGGCATAACTAAAGAGAAGCTTAACTTACAACTAGCGCAGAACTCAAGAAAAACCCAAGGAAATTACGACGGTATGCTTGGTATAGTCAGTAATTTTAACTTCTCTTTTAATCAAGAGGGCGGCTACGATTGCAGTTTAAAAATCATAGGACTTGGATCCATAGGCGATTCTTTAAAGATAAACAACCCGTCTAGTTTACCTGACGTTGTTAAGTCTGAAGTAAGGGCNTATTTAGACTTAATCAATAAAAAACAACAAGAAGCTGCAGCAAAAAAAGCGCAAGACTCGGTAAATGCGCAAACAGCAGTTTTAGCGTCTGAAAAAACAAACGCCGAAGGAAAAGTTAAAGGAGAGTCTTACGTGNACTCTGTATACGGGCACAGATCCGATAGCGATTTTACTTACGTATACGATTCAAACTCTTTGGTAGTATACTCCGCAGAAGGNGCTCNACAAACGCCTTTGAATNCCAATCAAATAGAAAAAAACTTGTTCTATTTCAAAGACACGTTTGCCGTTCCTCAAGTAAAAAACTTTTTAGTCGCAACTAAAGCAGCAGCCGCATCTACTACGGCGTTTTTGAATTTAGACCTATTGAATAAAGAGGCAAATAATAACAAAATATTTGCGCAAACTGGAGCGAGAGATTATACCGATATTTTAGCGTACAACGAATTTCTAGATTACAAAACTATTAACAGTACCGGAGCAGTTGGATTCGAAACCGGTCTTTACGGAGCAAGATCCAGTAACGCAGGTGGAGGATTTCTAGTTACGTGGATTCAATATCCCCAAGTCTTTAATTCTGGAAACAACATTATTTATAGGGCCGAAGTAACTGTGCCGAAATTCTTAACAAATCCAAATACTAATAATAGAGTCGATTTATTTAAGCTTAATTATATTAACGGCAATAGTAGTGTATACTCTTTTTATAAAATTCACGATAAAATAGCGTCGGCTTTAAAAGATTATCAAAATGGATGGTTCGTAGACTCGGAAGGAAAATACAACGATCGCGCAATAAACGCCTTTTTGCCAGGAATATACAAAGACACTTTAACCAACGATACTCCTACTCTAGGATTGTTGTTGTACAAAAAAATTACCGTCGGCATACACACTGTAGTTAATGAGAACGTACTAAATTCTTCGGGCACAATTACAGTTAATTCTTCAGATCAACTTATAAATTACGATTTGTACATTGGACTTAGACTTAACGACGCCTCGATGATTACTAATTTTATTCAAACCGGTTATCAAGCGACTAAAGACGCCCAATTGGCTCAAATTCAACAACAGTTCCAGCAAAAAGCAAAAGAATTAAACGACAGTCTAAAATCGCAAGAAGCAGGTAATCAAGAGTCAATAGATGCGCAGATAGATTCGTCTTTAAGATATCAGTCTAACTTAGAATTAGCAGTAAAAGCAATAGAACTATATTCTCTAACTCAGGCCGTTAACGAGGCTAATTTGGACATCGGCAAAACCGTAAAGAGTTATTCGCTGTCCACTGATCCGCACAGAAAATTCTTGAACAACATAATGAAATACGGAGTGTTCAATGGATTCTTAGATTCATTATTTGACGGCACAATAAAAGACGATCTAAATTACGGGACCGAAGAAGATTACGTGAGCAAATTAATAGACGCTAACGATGAAGATAGATTTAAAATATTTTGTAAGTACGGATTTAACAGCTCGATTATGGGCGGAAAAACAAACGCCAAGTTAACCGATCAACAAGTCGGCGTACCTGCGGTAGATTACTCAGAGCTAACCACAACTTACGTTGTACCTTACGAAATAAATCAACCTACAGAAGGCGGCGGTCAAATTATTCACCCCGTGTACATGCAATTGGGATTTCTATTGATGATCATAAATGCGATGTCTACAATTTACGAATCAGAGCCGATAGACGCCAACACCACTAGTCCTCAAAACAAGCCTTTAATTTATATAGATTTCAACCCAGAAACTAATCTATGTTTGACCAACTCATTGCAGTTTACTACAAATCCGTTTAGCTTCTTAATACCTTTACAGTCGACTTTAGCCGACTATAAAACTTTGTTCTCTTCCAATACTATAGACGATTCAACGAACGAAATCAAAGCGCCCACTTCCGGCTCAGCATCAAAATTGTACGATCCCCAAAAAGATCCAAATATTTCTGGAGCTTTACCTAAATTTAGGGCCGGAGGAAACAAAGACGCGTACAGAGGAAAGACGATGAAGATATTGATTAGTTGCGAATACGTACTTGATTTGATCAAACAATTTGCCGATCACAACGGATTGAATAAAGTATTTTTAAAGCCCTTCTTGGATCAACTCGTTNTTGATATGAACAAGTCTTTGGGCGCAATGAATATTTTTAGAGTCGCTTACGACGANACTTCAAATTGCTTTACAATAGTAGACGACCAAGTTCAACCTTTGGCCGAAGGAGAAGAGGCNGTTACGCAAAAAGTATCGGACACAATGCCAGTGTACGGAGTTAACTCTATAGCCAAATCTTTGAACATACAGACTGAGATATCTAGTAATCTAGGAAATATGATTGCAATATCTGCGAACTCAAATTCAGCTGATCAATCTGCGAATTCTACAAACGCGAGTAGCTACGGATTCATAAACAATTCCTATAGAGACCGATATATTCCAGTAAGAAAAGATTTATCGGCAGACGAAATTAAAAACGCAAAAGCGCAAGAACTCGCAAGGGAAAAAGCGCAATACGACTCTATATTAAAAGCGGAGCAAAAGTTTAATACTACCATAGAATCTTTTTACGGTACCACTCAACCCAACAAAGACGACGTAAGTCAAGCTACGAATTATTATATAGATAGAAGTACGAAAACAAACAATCAACCCGGTCCAACAAGATCTTCGGCCATGATTCCAGTATCGGTAAATTTTACTACTCNCGGAATATCTGGATTTCATATGGGTCACGCGTTTACTTTACCTTCCGAAATACTGCCTTATACGTACTCAAGTAGACACACTCCAANNTTANAATCAGTAACAGACACCGATCCTACGGCTGACGTAAAAGTTGCATTCGCTACCGTTGGATTAAGTCACACGATTCAAGCGAACGTTTGGGACACGTCTATAAAAGGAAGCATGATTCTTATAAAAGATCAAAACGCTTTTTCTAACGCTACGATAAATACCTCTTACAGCAATGCGCCATTACTTAGTCCCTTACTAAACGTAAACGCGCCAGGTTCGGTGGCCATAGATCCTAACTCATTGAACGTATCTGGAGATTGGTTGAATAGAGCATTTCAATACATTTCTTCCAAAGAAGGATTCGAACCGATAGCAAAATTCGACATAGATCACTTCAGAGGAGGATACGGATCGGACAAGAAACTAGTCGGTAATCAATTACAGACAGTAGTACAAAACACTACGTTTACTACAAAAGAGGCCGAAGACACGTTAAAATACGAAATAGTAGCAGATTATTCAAAACGAGTAATTAGAGCAATAGGTCAAACAGCCTGGGATAAACTTAGCGATAATCAAAAAGCCTCGTTAACAAGCTTTGCTTACAATACCGGTAACATCAACGAGGGAATTTCCGGAGCAGTGAAATCAGGAAATTACAGTATTGCCGCTCAACTAATCGCCTCAGCGCCTTATACAGCCAAAGGAAAATATTTACCAGGACTAGAGTCCAGAAGAAAAGAAGAATCAGCTTTATTCAGTAAACCCGCTTAATTATGTCAGCTAGATATTACCCATCTTTCAAAATAAAAACAAACCAATTTACAAAAGGCCAAGATTTTTTATTAAATGGAGCTCCTTACTCTGGCCCGTACTACGTTACATTTTCCGGAGAAACATTTAGCGGACCAGACCCAATAACTGGCCCAAATCAGCCTTTGATTTCGATTTCTAATTTTACCACTAGTATACCCGGACTTTCTTTAATAGACGGTTCTGCGACTCTAAAACAACAACTAGCCACGTCAACGAAAGTTTTATCGGGGCAATCTAAATCTTTGGTGTCCTATTTTCCAAATCCAATTCAAAGCGATTACAATTTGGGATATATTACTAGATACTTTGCAAAGCAAAAAAACAACAACGGCTATATCACTGAAATTTCTCCGACTCAATACACAGAAATAAAAAATGGTAATTCGGGCTACGATACCTCTATGTTGCAAACTGTAACTATTGCATGGAAATTAACCGGACCATTGAACTCGATACGAATTAGTCAATACGATGTTAGAGCGGGAATAATCGACACGAACAAAAGATTGGTAGAGGCCGCCAACCCAAATTTCTTTGGTCTAATTGAATTCATTGGAGGCAACTATTCCAAATTTGCTAAGCCCACTTCATAAATAAATTATTTACTGTCCGTAAGATAGTGTATGTTTACTTCCAATAAAGGTTATAAGTGTGTATTTCATCGTAGAAACTATAGAACAATTCTGTCAAATGCAGCAAAGCGAAGAGTGTTTCGTTCAGCTGATATCGGGCAACGATAAATTTCATCCAAAATTATCTTACCCAAGTTTACTGTATTACAACGACGGTAACAAAGGATACATATTTCCGTTTAAACACTCAGAAGCGTTTTCTTTGGACTTAAAATTGGTCGAAAGTTTTTTACGCAAGCACAAAACGGTATATCTAATAGACAAGAAATATCACTCTTACTTTCTTGATTTGCCAAATTCTATAGATATCAATTTCATCTATTTGGACCAAACCAATAACTACGAATCTTTCGATTGCGATACTCTACTTCACAACAATTACTACTCTAAGTTTATCGATATTCCAAACGTCAACGAAATAATACCGATAGCCAAACACTACGAAAGGTGTCAATGTCTGTACGAGATAGTAAAAGGATTCTTCGGTTTGCAAGCGGACACAGGTTTCCAAGACAGATTGATCGATGCGTACAAAAAAGTAGAGCACAATTCGATAAAAATAGATCAAGACAAGTTCTATTCGAAATACACCTTAAATCATCCAAATTGTTCCAAGCAGTTAGACTCCATATACTCCTATTACAACTTATACAATTTGACCGGAAGACCTACCAATTCTTTCAACGGAGTTAACTTCTTGGCCATACCCAAGGACAAAGAATTTAGGGAGTGTTTCATAGCCAGTAACAGTTACTTGGTAGAGTTCGATTTCGACGCGTATCACTTAAGATTGATAGGAAATTTAATCGGTTACCAGTGGGGAAAAGAGTCCATACACGCAGAGCTGGGAAAAGAATATTTTGGTAAAGACAACATTAGCCCAGAAGAGTACTCAGAGTCAAAGACAATTACATTCAAACAACTTTACGGTGGAGTGGATAAGAAGTACAAGCACATAGAATTCTTCTCCAAGATGGACAACTATATTCAACAAACCTGGGAAAACTACAAAAGACAGGGCGCAATTGCACTGCCTACCGGAAGAATATTAAAGTCCTCAAAGGACATGAACAAACTAAAGCTGTTTAATTACGTGGTGCAGAATCAGGAGACTCTGGCCAACGTATCCAAAATAGAACGTATAAACCAATACCTAGAAGAGAATAAGCTGAGGACGAAGCTCATATTGATCACCTACGACTCTTTTCTGTTCGACTTTAGAGCCCACGACGGAAAGAAAACACTATTGGACATAAAAGCCATATTGGAACAAGACAATATGGTTGTAAAACACAAACACGGACTCAATTACTCATTTTAACACAAAAATCAATATTTATACTTAATGGTTATGGAAGAATTAAAAATACTAGAATTAACGCAAGAGGTGCTTATGAATAAGTTATTTTGTAGTTTTACTACTAAAGACGCGCTTGAGGAGAGATTGCAAGAAATCAACAAAGAGTACAAAATTATGTACGGTAAGATATTCGTTTTAGAGTCACCGGACTCAGACGAATACATGTGTACTTACAACATCGAGTTGGAAGGATCTAGTGCAAAGATTTTGGGCAACACCATTCTTTTGCACAGAAAAAAAGAATCGAACACTTTGTATACGATCAACGCTTTAAATACCCTAATTAAATCACTAAACAGAGGAGTACTGGACACAAAGTTTATTATCAACTGGCCAGATTACAAGAACTCAGTCCTGTTAACGCAAGGGGAAGATCTAAGAAAGTTAAATACTTCTATCTACAAGATAGTAAACGTATAACTCGAGAATTAGATTTTTTATATCGCTAGATTAGATTACATTTAATCAATAAAATAAAATACAGTTATGGACTTATCAGCACTTAAGTCGCGTTTAGCGGCTTTACAAAATCCACGCGGAGGTCAGAAAGGCGAACTAGCAAAAACCTTATGGAGCCCGGCAGTAGGAAAACACCAAGTACGTATCGTTCCTTCGGCGTACACAAAATCAAACCCATTTAGAGAGTTATTCTTCCATTACGGAATCGGTAACAAAAACACAATGATCTCTTTGTCAAACTTTGGCGAAAAGGATCCAATCGTTGAATTCGCTCAAGGTCTAAGAAAGTCTTCAGTTAAAGAAGATTGGCAAATGGCCAAGAAGTTGGAACCAAAGATGAGAGTGTATGCGCCCGTAATCGTTAGAGATCAAGAAGAATTGGGCGTTGTTTTATGGGGATTCGGTAAACAAGTTTACATGGATTTATTGGCTTTAACTGAGGACGAAGACGTAGGCGATTTCACCGATCCTATTCAAGGTCGTGATATTATTATCGACGTTCAAGGTAAAGAAACAACCGGTTTATCTTACAACACTTCAAGCGTTAGAGTAAGAACAAAAATTACTCCATTGTCAGAAGACGCGGACAAAGTTAAACAGTGGTTAACAACGCAACCCGATCCAATGACGCAATTTAAAAAGTATTCTTACGAAGACATGAAGAGCGCGTTAATGTCGCATTTGAATCCTGAAGAGGAAATCAAACAAAATGCCGACGCAGTTGTAGTTAAAACAGAAGAAGTTGGCGATTTACCGTGGGAAAAAGATTCCACGCCTGCGCCGCAACCATTTTCATTGAGTACGACAAAAAAAGACGTCGATTCTAAGATAGACGAACTTTTCGATTTTTAATCACTTAAGCCCTCCTAATACGAGGGCTTTTTTAACTGTTACGAATGGCAAAAGCACTTACAAGCAAAATATCAAATGCTATAAAGTCCGAGTTTAACTTGGACAAATTCAAGAAGTCAAAGAACTTATCTTCGTCTTCTGTAAAATTTAAAGAACAAAAATGGATTCCGTTGTCTTCGGCATTTCAAGATGCGTTACAAATACCCGGAATCGCAATCGGTCACATCAATTTATTAAGAGGTCACTCCGATACAGGTAAAACAACCGCTTTATTGGAAGCCGCAGTGCAAGCTCAAAAGATGGGCATACTACCGGTATTCATTATCACAGAGATGAAATGGAGCTGGGAACACGCTAAACAGATGGGACTACAATTCAACGAAGTACCTGACGAGGACGGTGTTATTTCGGACTACAACGGATTCTTCATCTACGTAGATAGAGAAAAGTTACAGTGTATCGAAGACGTGTCTGCGTTTATCTTGGACATTTTAGACGAACAAAAGAACGGCAACTTACCTTACGATCTTTGCTTCTTCTGGGATTCCGTTGGATCGATCCCTTGTAGATTGTCTATAGAGTCTAACAAGAACAACAACGAGTGGAACGCAGGCGCGATGTCTCAGCAGTTCGGTAACTTCGTGAATCAGAAGATTATCATGTCCAGAAAAGAGAGTCAACAGTACACAAACACTTTCGTTGCAATCAATAAAGTATGGGTAGCAAAGCCCGAAACTATTATGAGTCAGCCAAAGATGAAGAACAAGGGTGGAGACACAATGTTTTTTGACTCATCGTTGATCATTACTTTCGGAAATGTTAGTAATTCGGGTACGAACAAAATCAAAGCAACCAAGAACGGTAAAGAGGTCGAATTTGCAAAGAGAACCAAATTGTCTTGCGATAAGAATCATATCACAGGGGTTACAGCTACTAATAAGTTGATTATGACCGTGCACGGATTCATCAACGACGATAAGAAGGACTTGGACAAATACAAGAAAGATCACAGTCACGAGTGGTTACAGGTATTAGGTTCCAAAGACTTTGATGTAATCGAAGAAGAAGAAACAGACATCAAGGATATTTTTGACTCATCAGATAGCGAATAATGGAAGAAAGATACAAAGCAATGTTGAATTCCCTTGGTAAAGATACCGTAGAGGAAAAGGAAGAACCTTTGAAGTTAAACGACAGAGTATTGATCATAGATTCGTTGAACGCATTTATAAGATCATTCACCATTATCAATCACGTAAACAAGCACGGTCACCACATTGGAGGATTGACCGGATACTTAAAATCTTTGGGCTACGCAATCAACCTTGTTAGGCCCACTAGGGTCATACTGGTATTCGACGGTCAAGGTGGATCAACGAACAAGAGGTACTTGTATCCTGAGTATAAAGCTAATAGAGGTTATCGTAGAGTGACTAACTGGGACTTATTTGATAATCAAGAGCAGGAAGCCGAGTCTATTACGAATCAGATACTAAGACTCATCGATTACTTGAAATGCTTACCTGTAGATTTATTGTCCATNGATAAGATNGAAGCCGATGACGTTATTGGTTATTTGGCNGGTAAACTACCTGGAGAAGTTACGATTGTATCTAGCGACCGAGACTATTTACAGTTAGTGAATCAAAAGATTACAGTATATTCTCCTATCAAGAAAAAATTCTATCAACACAAACAAGTTTTGGAAGAGTACGGAGTTACTCCGCAGAACTTCTTGGCAGAAAAAATATTGATGGGAGACAGCGGAGATAATGTACCTGGAGTTAAGGGCATCGGGCAAAAAACTTTATTGAAGCACTACCCTGAATTGGCAGAAGAAACAGTATTCACTTTGGACGAGATAGTAGAAAAGGCGATGACCAACAAGGGACGTGTATACGAAAGAATCGTTGCATTTAAGAATCAGTTGTACGTAAACGAACAGTTGATGGACCTAAAAAATCCAAACATACCCGAAGATTCTATGGAAACTATAGACTATATTCTAGAGAATCCGCAAAAAACTTTTAGACCAAAGGAATTTGCAGAGTTATACGAAGAAGACGATTTGGGTAAAAGCATAAGCAACCTTCAGATATGGTTGTTTGAGAAATTTAATCAGTTGAGTCGCTATCGTTGATATTTACATAAAAACTTGGCCCTATATAAAAAAAGCTCAACAAGAATTGGGAATAAATCACATTGATCAAGTATGTTTAGGCCATAGAAAAACGGCAGGAAAGTATATTTGGCAGTATAATAATTAAAAAGTATAAATAAGTTATGGCAGTATTGAACACACTACAAAGTTACGGAAATGGATTTCAAACAAAAGTTTTGTCGAGCTTATTAAAGCACAAGGAATTTTTACAGAACGTTAACGATGTATTGGACACTAATATGTTCGATAATCCGGCTCACAAATGGATAGTATCCGAAACGCTAAGGTACTACTACAAGTATCACACTACGCCTTCACCAGAATCATTGCAAGTAGAGGTAAAGAAGATAGACAACGAGGTGTTAAAAGTTAGCGTAGTAGAACAATTAAAAGAAGCACTAAAATCTGCTAACGAAGATCGAGATTACATAGAACAAGAGTTTGCGAACTTCTGTAGAAACCAACAATTGAAGAACGCTATATTGGAATCGGTTAAGTTATTAGAAAAAGGCGAGTACGAAGATATTAGACACATCGTCAATATGGCTTCAAAAGCCGGTCAAGATAAAACCATAGGACACGAGTACGAAAAGGACATGGAGACTCGTTATAGACAAGAGCAAAGATCTCCGATTCCAACTCCATGGTCAAATCTAAACAACTTACTTATGGGTGGTTTGGGAGTTGGTGATCTAGGTTTAATATTCGGAAATCCTGGAGGCGGTAAATCTTGGATGTTAGTAAGTTTAGGCGCAGCAGCAGTTGCAGCCGGGTATACAGTATGTCACTATACGTTAGAACTTTCAGAGGACTACGTAGGTAAAAGGTACGATTCATTGTTTACCGGCATAGACGCTCAACAGATCCATTTACACAAAGGTGAAGTTACAAAAGTGTTGGAAAAATTACCCGGTAAGTTGATTATCAAAGAGTTCCCAATGGGAAAAGCTGGGCCTGCAACCATAGAATCTCACATTCAAAAGTGTAGGGACTTGAAACACCCGCCCGATTTGGTTATCATTGACTACGTTGACCTGTTGAAGAGCAAGACTAGATCCATAGATCCAAAGGACGCAATCGACGACGTGTATACATCAATCAAAGGTATGGCAAGAGAATTAAAAGTGCCAGTATGGACCGTATCCCAAGTAAATAGAATGGGCGCAAAAGACGATGTAATTGAAGGGGACAAAGCAGCCGGGTCTTACAACAAGATGATGATAGCAGATTTTGCCATGTCTCTGTCTAGGAAGCGTCAGGACAAGGTCAATGGAACCGGCCGTATACATATTATGAAGAATAGGTACGGTGCTGATGGTATGACCTATGGCGCTAAGGTGAATACGAATAACGGTAACATAGAGATCAACAAGGACGAAATGGACGAGGACGATCTAACATTCGATAACGGTCAAAACGGCGCGCCAAGACCACAAATGCAGAACAGGTCAACGTTTAGTTCTGATGAGAAAAGTTATTTAAACCAGAAATTTGTTGAATTGGTAGGCAAGAGTTAATTAATTTTGTTTTAAAACCGTCATATTTATTAGAACAAAACAGACACCATGAGTTTCTTAATAGACCTATTTAAAAAAGCAAGAAAAGGGGATGCTTTCAGACCAACTGAAACTCCTGATAAGTATAACGACAGAATTGCAGCATTAAATGCGGGCGGTCAAAGCACGCAAACAAACACAAGGATCACTACTCCAAATGTTGCTAAATTGTCAAATGGCTTTATTCCTAGCGATAACAACTTAGGAAAACTTCCGTCTGCGTAATTAACCTAGACCTTTACTGATTGGCCAATTATAGAGCGTTAAAATACTCTACAGGCTAGTCTATTGTGTATTATATATTAAAATTAACTAAATAATGTCTATATTTGAGAAAAGAGTGGCGTTTAAGCCATTCGAATACCCCGAGCTCTACGAATTCGTGGATGCTATTAATCACAGTTACTGGATTCATACCGAGTACTCGTACGACTCCGACGTGCAAGATTTCAAAGTTAATTTGAACAAGATCGAAAAGAATGCGGTTAAAAACGCAATGTTGGCCATATCTCAAATCGAGGTTAATGTAAAAAGATTCTGGAGCAATTTATACTCTCAGTTTCCAAAACCAGAGTTCGATGCGCTAGGAAATACATTCGGAGAATCCGAAGTAAGACACAGTAGAGCTTACAGTCACGTACTTGAGTTACTTGGATTCAATAAAGCCTTTGACGAGTTAATGGACAATCCAGTGATCCAAGGTCGTATTGACTATCTAGCCAAGTATTTAAAGAACGCAGGGTCAAACAACAAAGAACTTTACACACTTACGTTGACTTTATTTTCTCTGTTCATTGAGAACTGTTCTTTATTCAGTCAGTTCTACATCGTTAAATCGTTTAACAAGCAGAAGAACACTTTCAAGGGCATCGACAACGTTATTCAAGCCACAATGAAAGAAGAAAAGTTACACGGATTGGCAGGAGCTTATATCATTAACCTGATCAAGAAAGAAAACCCAGATTGGTTCAACGAGGACTTCTACAAGACAATTGAACGCGCTTGCAAGAAAGCTTACGCGGCTGAGGCAAATATTATCGATTGGATCTTCGAACTCGGAGAATTAACTTTTTTATCTAAGCAAGATGTATTAGAATTCACAAAGAACAGGTTCAATGAATCCTTGAAGATGATCGGTGCTAACCCAATATTTGAGGTCGACAAAGAGATATTAAAAGGATCAGCATGGTTCAACGTAGAAGTAGACTCAGAAACGCACACTGATTTCTTCCACAAAACACCAACGGCTTACCAGAAAAAAGCCCAATCAATAAGCGCAGAAGATATTTTTTAACAACATACAAACAATAAAGTAAATGAAGATCAAGTGGCTAAACAAGTATTCTAAATCTTTCTTGGAAAAGGACTACCTACTTCCAGGACAAACTGTACAAGACAGATTAAAAGTGATAGGAGACGCGGCGGAGAAAATATTGGGCATCGAAGGATACAGCGAAAAATTACAACAATACATAGCCAACGGTTGGATTAGTTTGAGCACTCCGATGTGGACTAACTTTGGAACCAATAGAGGACTTCCAATTAGCTGCTTTGGAGTTTACGTTGACGATAGCGTAGAAAGCATCTTAAGTTCTGTTGCAGAGATAGGAACAATGAGCAAATACGGCGGTGGTACATCTGGTTACTTCGGAGCCTTAAGAGGTCGAGGTAGCGAAATTACAAATAACGGACACAGCAACGGATCGAAAGCGTTCTTGGAATTATTTCAATCTTGCGCTCAATCGATGAATCAGGGTTCGGTTAGACGAGGATACTTTTCTGCATATCAAGACATCGACCACCCAGATTTTGAAGAATGGTTGAACATCAGAGCTGAAGGAGATCCAATCCAACATATTACTTGGGGAGTCTGTGTATCTGACAAATGGTTGAACGCAATGAAAGCNGGAGATGCAAAGAAGAGAAAGATTTGGGCCAAAGTTATTCAAAAAAAATTCGAAACCGGATTACCNTACATATTCTTTACAGACAACGCGAACAATCACGAGTCGACTCCTGAAGTTTACAAGAANAAAAACGTTATCAAAGCTTCGCAGATGTGCACCGAGATCATGTTGCCTTCTGATAACGAAAACTCTTTTGTGTGCGATTTGGGATCTATGAACGATTTTTACTACGAAGAGTGGAAAGACACAGACTGCGTAGAAGTCCTAACATTTTTATTGGACGCCGCAATGACAGAGTTCATTGAGAAAGCTTCCAAAGTAAAATTCTTGGCAAGAGCAGTATCTTTTTCTCAAAAGCACAGAGCTCTAGGTATCGGTAGATTGGGATATCATTCTTTATTACAAAGTAAGATGATTCCATTTGAAAGTTTACAAGCCAGGAACATAAACATTGAAATTCAGAAAAATATATACGATAATTCTTTGAAAGCATCTAAGAAATTAGCCGATATGTTTGGAGAATGCGAAATGACAAAAGGTCTTGGTAGAAGAAATACCACGACTCAAGCTATAGCTCCAACAACTTCGTCTGCGTTTATCATGCAAGTTTCACAGAGTATCGAACCTTGGATGAGCAACTATATGATCAAGGATTTGTCCAAAGGTAAGTTCGTAATCAAGAATATATTTTTAGAGAAGTTATTAGAAGAAAGAGGACAAAATACCGACGAGGTATGGGAAAGCATCCAAAAACAACAGGGTAGCGTTTTACACCTTGACTTCTTGACAGAAGAGGAAAAGCTAGTGTTTAAAACAGCAAGAGAAATATCCCAAACCGAAATCGTAGTTCAAGCTGCGCACAGACAAAAGTATATCGACCAAGGTCAATCACTGAATTTATTTATCACTTCAGACACGAAAGCAAAACAAGTAAACGAACTAATGTTATTGGCCCACGAAATGGGAATCAAGAGTTTATATTATCAACACAATGTAAGTGCCGCATCAGATTTCGCTAAAAACTTTAATTATTGCGTGGCTTGCGAATAGTCACCAATAATTAAAACAGTTATATTAATCAGGTTTTTCGTATATTACAGTTATGACAAAAGAAGACTTATATTTAGCAATTATAGTAGTATTATTTATTTTACAGTTGTATCAACTTAGTATTATGAATAAAGTAAAGTCGGAAATGAACGAACTTTGGGATCAGATGGCAATATTAACTTCAATTACTGCCGAAAAATTGACCGATATGTTATTAAAGAAAAAAGAGCAAATAGATGAAAACAAAGCAAAAGTCTAAGGGTCTTGGAGATACAATCGCAAAATTCACCAAATTAACTAAGTTGGACATTCTTGCCGAAAAGATAGCGCGCTTATTTGGTTACGAAGATTGCGGGTGCGAAAGACGAAAGGACAAATTAAATAAAATCGTTCCTTATAAAAATAAGGATTAAATTACAGTTATGGAAAAAAGTTATGTTCTGGTTAATACCAAAGATCTCGTGCAACAAATGGCACGACACATATTAGAGAACGACATCATTGCGTTCGATACAGAGACAACGTCGTTAAACCCACGAAAGGGTTCGATTATCGGTTGGTCAGTTTCAGCAGAGCCAGGAAAAGGTTTCTATCTTCCTACTAAATTATTTCAAAATAACCAATTAGTTGACGCGTACATTGATGACGTCAAAGCTCACGATGTATCGATCAAGATAATTAACATGCTGATCGGTAAAAAGCTTATCATGCATAACGCAAGCTTCGACTGTAGATTCGTTAAGAATTATTTTAAAATAGATTTGTTGCCTTCTTTGTACGCGGATACAATGTTGTTAGTGCACACCGTTAATGAAGAAGGCGCAGGGTTCGGTTCTAGTTCTCCATTTGGTTTGAAGAGCATTGCTAAGATGATTCAAAAAGAACTCGGATTGGACGTAGAAAAAGCTGCCAACGAAGAGCAGATAGCGCTAAAGAATTCCATCAAAGAAAACGGTGGCTCTGTTACTAGAGATAATTACGAAATATGGAAAGCGGATATCAATATCCTATCAAAGTACGCTGCCGCAGATACTGACTTGACTCTTAGAGTGTACAATCATTTTATCAAGGACCTATACGAACAGAATCTACAAGGATTTTTCTTTGAAGACGAGGTAATGCCTTTGTACAAAGAGGTCACTATCCCAATGGAAGAAACAGGAGTTAAGCTTGATATGGAATTGATTCGTAAAACAAGAGACGAAGTTGCACAAGCTCTAGAGGATCACAAGAAGAAGGTCGTCGATCAGTTGTTGAGTTACGCTGAAGTAAAACATTGGATCTTGATAAAAGCTGCGGATGCGTTCCCGGCAAACCATAGAGGTACATTCGCCGTAGAGCTAATAGACCAAAGCGGTATAGAATTTCCAAAGTCAGAAAAGACCGGCAAGTACAACATCGCCAACGCAAACATATTAAGAATTCCAGACGGGCCTGTCAAACAATTCTTATTGCACGGAGACAAACAAATATTGGAACCCGACGATATCACCAAAATACAGTTAAAGCTTTGGAAAGATTCCAACGATGGTAACTGGTTCAACATACAGTCCAAAGACCAGTTGGGAGAGATTGCTTTCGGAGCTCTAGGTATTAAGGCAAAATCTACAACTAAGAAAGGCAAGCCACAGTTCGACGACGATATGATTCAAGCCATCGGAGATACAGAAGAATGGGCAAAGAATCTAAGAATATACAACAAGCTGTTAAAGATCAAGTCGACTTACGTAGAAAGATTCTTGAGCGGAGAAGAAGACGGTAGGTATTATTTTTACTACAAACAACACGGTACGGTATCAGGTCGTTACGGATCAGACGCACAACAGTTACCAAGACCAAAAGAAGAAGGCGACGACGATCCAATCGTAATCGAATACAACAATAGAGTAAGAGCGTTTTTTATTCCAAAACAAGGCAACATATTTGTGGATGATGATTATGCTTCATTAGAACCGAGTGTATTCGCCCACGTTTCTGGAGACGAGGGTTTAATGGACATCTTTAGAAATAACTGGGATTTTTATTCCACTATTGCAATTAAAACAGAAGGCTATAGTGATTATTCTCCTGATAAAAAAGCTCCTAACTTCTTAAGAAAACATTTACCTAAAGTTAGAAATAAAGCTAAAGCATATGCGCTAGGTATTCCATATGGCATGTCCCCTTACGCTCTTGGTAAAAACCTCAATGTTTCTACTAAAGAAGCGGATAAGCTCGTTAGAGGCTATCTAGATGCGTATCCAGAACTAAAAAAGTGGATGGAAAGATCAAGAAATGAAGCTAAAACTCTTGGGTATGTTAAAACTCAAGTTGGACGTATACGACACTTACCAAAGGTGAAAGCAATATATGAAACTATTGGTGACGGTATGTTAGACTGGAACTTTAAAAGAAAGTTAGAATACGAATTTGGTAAAGATCAAGTAAAGAATTTGAGTAGAGACTACATAAACGGTCTTAATAATAGCTGTAATGTACAAATACAAGGTCTCGCAGCGTCTATTGTAAATCGTGCAGCTTTAGCTATTAATAGAATGCTAAAGAAATCTAATATCAAAGGTTTGGTGGTAGCTCAAATACATGACCAGCTCGTTATAGAAGTCGAAAAAGATAGAACGGAAGAAGCTGCCAAAATTGTACAAGATTGTATGGAAAATACTACAAAATTAGGAGTTCCTTTATATGCAATACCTCAAATAACTTCTAACTTACGCGATGGACATTAGAATTTATTTTTAAGATATTTATTATAGATAGAGACTACTGCGAATAGAATCTATAATAAACTTATTGGTCCATAGAGTACGTCGAATGTTCGCAGCTTCGGCAATACTTGATTGGACCATTTTTATTTTATGAAAACTATTTTTATTTATGTTAAAAGATTGCCTAACGGATTATTTTATTTAGGAAAAACAGAAAAAAATCCATACGTTTATAAAGGATCAGGAATTAGGTGGAAAAATTCTATTAAAGCTAACAATTATACATTGAAAGATATAGAGACTTGGATTTTACATGAAACTAAGAGTAAAGAAGATCTAAAAAATATGGGTATATATTATTCAAGATTATTTAATGTTGTATCTTTAGAACATTGGGCCAATTTAAAAGAAGAAGATGGAGATGGTGGAGCTACTTCTTTTGGAAATAGCAATCCTATGAGAAAGTATCCAGAATTAGCAAAAAAAATAGGTACTAAAAAAAGAGGTGTTAAGAGATTAGATATAACTGGTCCAAATGCCTTAATGAAAAGACCTCAAATTATAGAAAAATTTACGGGTTCAAACAATTACCAAGCTAAAAAAACGTACCAATATGATAAAGATAATAATTTAATTAAAGTGTGGAATTATAGAAACGAAGCGGCTCTTGCATTAAATATAAACCCTAGTAATATAAGCGCTTGTTGTTATGGAAAAAGAAAGTACGCTGGAGGATATAAATGGAGTTACACTTAGAATTTAAGTTTTTTTAATATTTTTAAAAGCAATATATTTATTAGAAATAAACAAGGTACTTGGTAGGCCTTCAGTTATAAAACAACATTTAACCGTTCACCGTAAGGGAACACAAACTTAAACATCATGACGCAATTTTTACGTACATTTGAGTTAGATCTATTCGACCTATTATGGCGAGATTTATCAGACACACAATCGCACTTCTCAGCAATTACGCAGAAAGTATCACACCCAGTAGACATTTTTGAAACACAAGACGGCATTCGATTCGAAATTGCCGCAGTCGGCCTTGACCACGATGATATCGAAATCTTAGTGGAAGGAGACTTACTTCGTATTAAATACGACAAACCAAAATCATTGGATCAAGAGTCGTTTATCTATCGAGGCATTAAGAGATCTGGCTTTGACTTAAGTTGGAAAGTTTCAACTAAGTTCGATCTTAGTCAATTAAAAGCTTCTTTAGACAAAGGATTATTGGTATTAACGATTCCAATCGCAGAAGGCAAGGCAGTAAAACAAATTAAAATTACTGCGCCAAAACAATTATTAAAAGGATAAGCAAGTCCTACCAAGTAACCAGTTATGTTCTCAATTTGCAAAAATTTCATTAAAGTAAACGATCGTCTTTTCTTGGTAAAAAGAATTTACGCAGAAGAGCGTATAGCCAATTTAGATCTTGCTAAAGAGCTATTCAGTACTCCGCATGTTTTCAAGAACAACGACACGTTTTATTTTACGCAAGAAATAGAAGACTTACAAATAATCACAGAATAAAATATATGAGTAAATTAAACCCAAAAAATGGTTTCGCAGTATTGAAACCGATAGAAGAACAAGAGCAGACTTACGGTAATATCGTAATCCCCGATCTTGGAAAGGAACGTCCTGAAATGGGCGAAGTTATCGCAGTAAGTCAAACTTACAACTGGCACAGAGGAGAGTACGTAGATTCTCAATTCCAAGTCGGGCAGAAAGTCTTGATTCCAAAGATGGGAACTATGAAGATCTCAGTTGGAGGCGAAGATTATTTTTTAACCAAAGATACAGAAATTTTATCTGTAGTAGAAAACTAAACTATGAGTACAACAACAAACATAAGCGGTACAGAACTTAAAGAAAAGTTATTGGCCGGAATTAACAAGCTAAACCACTCTGTATCCTCAACTTTAGGACCAGGCGGTAGAACTGTTTTGATTAGAGAACAAAACGGCGAAGTAAAAGTAACTAAAGACGGCGTCACTGTCGCTAAAGCATTCCACAAATTGGAAGACGACATCGAAGATTTGGGAGCCCAATTAGTAAAGCAGGTAAGTATTAAATCCGCCAACGAGGCCGGTGACGGTACCACTACTTCAACTTTATTGGCAACAGAAATCGTAAAAGAAGGATTAAAAGTAATTCGTCAAGGTTCTAACGCGGTAGAAATTAAAAACTCCATCGACAAAACTGTAAAAGACGTAATTAACAATATCAAAAAATCAGCTATTGATATCAGCTCAGAAGAGCAGATAAAACAAGTTGCAACAATCTCAGGTAACAACGATCAAGAGGTGGGTAATTTAATCTCAACAGCTATTCAAAAAGTTGGTCGTGAAGGCGTAGTAACTATCGAAGAGTCCAAGACCGGAGAAACTAGCTTAGAGATCGTTGAAGGTATGCAGTTCGATAGAGGATACAAATCTCCTTATTTCGTAACAAACAATACTACTATGCAAGCCGGATTGGAAAACCCGTTAGTATTATTGTACGATGGAAGAATTTCTTCTGCGCAAGAGTTATTACAAGCGCTAACAAAAGCAAACGCAGAGAACAGATCTTTGTTGATTATTTCTGAAGATATCGGAGACGAAGCGTTGGCTACGTTGATCGTAAACAAGATGAGAGGTATCGTACAAGTGTGCGCAGTTAAAGCTCCCGATTTTGGAGAGAGAAAAACGTTGATCTTAGAAGATATCGCTATATTAACTGGAGGTCAAGTTATTTCTAAAGACAAGGGTCACAAATTGGATAAATTAACTCCACAGCAATTGAGCGAATTTCTTGGTAGCGCAAGATTGGCCACTGTTTCTAAAGAAGAGACTACAATTGTGGACGGTAAAGGACAAGAGGATAAAATTGAAGCNAGAGCTGAAGAGATCAAAGAGCAAATTGAAAAAGCTACTTCGTTCTACGAGAAAGAGAAGTTACAAGAAAGATTGGGTAAATTGGTCGGCGGTGTTGCAATTATCAATGTTGGAGGAAATTCTGATATCGAAATCAAAGAAAAGAAAGATAGAGTAGAAGACGCATTGTACGCAACCAAAGCAGCGTTAGCAGACGGTATCGTACCCGGTGGAGGTTCGGCTTTATATCAAGCTTCTTTGGAACATTACGNAGAAGAATCAATCAACGATGCAATCGGTCAAAAAATTATTCAAAAAGCTATTCAAGCTCCGTTTAAGAAAATATTAGAGAANGCCGGAATCGAAGATTGGTACACATTTATTCCTAAATACGGTCAAATATACGATGCAAAAAATCATCAAATGGTAAGTGCTCTAGAAGCAGGGATCATCGATCCAGCGAAAGTAGTTATTACAGCGCTTAAGAACGCAGCTTCGGTAGCCGGTACAATTTTAACTACAGAGTCAGTTGTATTCGAGAAAAAAGCTAAAGACGAGAAAGATGAAATGAACCCTTTAGCGGGAATGATGTAAATTAAATAAAAAAAGTTATGTTAATAGGATTAGTATCTATAATGGGAAACGTAGGCTCCACTTTCAATAGTCAAGGTGGAGGATTTGGACTCATCCAAACAAAAATGTTACGGGACAACCATCCTCACGATACTGTAGACGTAAATCCTCCACCATCAACGTGGGGGAATTACGATCTACTTTATATTTGTGAAGGAGTTAATTTCGTAGAAGGCAGCTTCAATGTGCCGGGTGGACCTCAACCACTTCATACGGAAAAAATGAAAGCTATTGCCGAATTTAAAGGCGAGCTTAGATATTCCAACAGTATATTCGACTTCAATAAATTCAATCAAAGATTAAAGATCGAAGCTACTTTTCCAGAAACGCATAGAGTTTCTTTTTACAACACTTTTTTAGCTCACGGTTTAGTAAGTAGAAAAGGCGTTATTGGAGATTCTCATGCTTTATCAGTGTGGAAACCTGGACACTCTTTAGATTTTACCGCTGGTAGAACTTTACACGGATTCTTAAAAAGAGAAAGCGTAGAACAGATTAACAGTAGATTTGACGAAGTTACTTTATACTTTGGCACTATCGATTTACGTTTCCATTTAATGAGACAAGAAAATCCACAACAAGCTACCGCTGATTTATTCAACAGATACGTAGAGTTCGCTAAGCAATTAAAGAAAGCAACTTTAGTAGAATTACTACCAGTAGAACACGAATCAAGAAAAATTCCTGGAACTGGTTTGTACAAGAAACAACCGTTCTTTGGCACACGATCTGAAAGAATGGAGCTAAGAGAAATTGCAAACGAAATAATCAATAACTCAGGCTTAGAAGTAATTCAATGGCCAACCGAGTGGATAGACGAAGACGGTACTAAGATGCTAGATATTTTAGAAATGAAACAGTCTGTGCATTTACGCCCTAGACACTACCCTCATTTAAACGAAATAACTAATGTTTCTAAATAAAGCAACGGATCAATCAAATTTAGATATGTCAAACGGTAGAGACTTAAATTACTACCTTAACATGACTAAAGACTACACGCACGATTTTACATTTAAAGTAAAACAATACGACGGATTCAATGTAGTCGACGATGGAGAATTTCAATTCGGTAGCAAAGCAAAAATGGCCGACTTTTTTATATCTCAAGTAAAAGAAGATGCCATGGTTTACGTAGCACCTAGAACAGGTTATGCGCCTTACTCTCTTTGTTATTTGGCAAAGAAGTACAATAAGAAATTGTATTTAGTTATGCCCGCTTCAAAAGAAGCTTCAGAGCACCAATTAACCGCAATAGAAAACGGAGGAATTCCGTTGTTCGTAAAGATCCCAGCAATGCCTACAGCAAATATTTGGGCAAAACAATTTGCAGAGAGAATCGGCGCAAAGTACTTGCCCTTTGGTCTAAAGCATGAAATGGTCGTTGCAGGCGGAGTTAGAATATTTTACGACAATTTTAAGGACACCAATATAGAAACAATGTGGAGCGTATTTTCCACTGGAGTATTATCTCGTACTCTACAGATCGCCCTACCAAAAACTAAATTTAACGCAGTTGCCGTAGCAAGAAACATACAGGACGGAGAACTCGGTAGAGCTAAGTTTTACACTCACGATAGAGCATTCCTAAAACCTTCAAGGATACAGACTCCTTTCGATTCTATACAAACATACGATGCCAAAGGTTGGGAGCTCCTAAAGACTCATGGGCAGCAGGGAGATTGGTTCTGGAACGTGGCCGGTAATATGCCCAAATCAACGATAAAACCGGCGGACATCGATTCAAGTCGCGAGTGGGGAGACTTCAAAGATTTTAAGAAGTACTACAAAGATTAATTTTGCCGGGATCCAGTATTTCTTATATTTATTCCATGAAAACACAATCACACTACATGAGTCCGTTGAAGCTAGTAATTCTGTTGGAAGAAATAATGTCAGAAGTAGGAGATTTGGATAAGATGCTCTCTTATCCAATAAAAAAGATTAACGACTTAGAGTACTCTTTCGAAATAGATCAAGACTTAAGCGCCTTAGTCAAATTTACTATATTAGATTTTGATCATCAAAATTTATTGGACGGCGTTAAAATTCCAAACAAGCCATCTGTTGATAACACTTACAACGTTGGATACATAATTAACGGTACGGATACCCAGGCAAAAAAATTGAATTATTCCACTCTGATAAAAGTACTAAAGACTGTATCTGAAGTGACGATAGAATTCGTCAAATCTCACAAAAATGTTGAAGCGCTTTTATTTTTAGCGATGTCAAAAACCGGGCAACCAATTAAAGGCGCTTATTCTGATCCTCAAAAGTACAATCTTTATAAAGCTATTCTTATAAAAAATCTAAGTAAATTGGGTCAAAATTGGAATTACGGACAGTTTAAATTATTGAATATACCCACGTTGGTATTATTTAAAACAGATAAATAAAAGTCATGAATATATTACTTAAAGCAAACGAAATCGTCTTCGAAAGAAACGAAGAAAAGGTAAATAACGCATATTTATTATAAAATATTATATGCATTATGTTTATGAAATAGCTATAGGGCCTAAAAAACAAATAGGTTCTACTTCTTATATACAAAAGAGAATGAATAAGCATCTTAGAGAACTAATTAAAAATTCTCATTGGAATAGCTATATGCAAAACGCTTATAACAAGTATCTCATTTTTAACTATTCTATACTAAGCTCTTGGAAAACTAGAGAAGAAGCATTCATAGAAGAACAAAGATTACTAGATAATTTTTTTGGAAAAGAAAATTACACTATGCAATCAAAAAAAGCAATAGGAGCATCACCGGATTCAGAGTATGTAAGATACTGGAAAGGGAAAAGACTTCCTGATGCTATGAAACAAAAAATATCAAAAGCTCAAAAAGGCAGAAAATTATCAGAAGATCACAAAAGATTAATTTCAAAATCTTTAAAAGGCGAGAAAAAATCAGACTTTACAAAAGAAAAAATGAAAGGGCCTAAATCTGATAAGATGAAGAGAGCTATGTCAGATTACGCAAAAAATAGATCTTCATCTCATAGAGAAAATTTATCTAAGTCTACAAAAGGAAAGAAATTATCTTTAGAGACCAAGAAAAAAATATCAAATAGTCAAAAAGGAATCAGTAAATTGGGCAATGCTAAATCAATAAATCAATTTGATAAAAATGGAAAATTTATTAAAACATTTTCTTCTGTTGTAGAGGCCTCAAAACATATAGGTGTATGCCCTTCTTCTATATCTAATGTTGCAAGGGGAATATCTAAAACAAGCGCAGGTTTTATTTGGAAATATTAATATTAAAATAATGAAAAAAAGTAAAAGTATACTACAAGAAGCTCATGATATAGTTTTTGAAAGAGCCGCTGAAAAGACTCGCCAGTACGGAGAGTTCATAGACGGTATGGAACAGACTGCTAGAATAGCATCAGAAATGTCCAGAAAAGAGATAACTACACAGGACGCATATAATGTATTAATTGCATTAAAATTGTCTAGAGCTTCATGGAATTATAAGCAGGATAATTATCTCGACGCCGTGGCCTATATGGCATCACTGGATAAATATTTAAGTACAAAGACTAAAAATGAAAAGAATGAACATTCAAAAGACAAGAAACGTAAAGACACCAAGTAGAGGAACTAACCTTTCAGCAGGTTTAGACTTCTACGTACCAGAAGATTATCCAGGAGTTGTATTAAAACCAAACGAATCTGTACTAATTGCATCTGGTATTAGAGCTCACGTACCTTCGGGTTACGCTTTAATCGCTTT
>JGI24890J29729_1000373_pt1 | contig 29844 bp, 44 predicted proteins | sample FreactcultureFD7_FD_29729 | JGI IMG/M metagenome (IMG submission 29729)
TAAACCAACTCCTGACATAGGATATATGCTAGAGAGCCACGTGACCTGGTATGACGTTAAAACCATACGATCACCTAGAGACATAACACCGGTAAATATTGGTTGTCATCACAAACGCACTCAAGAATTATATATTGCAGCCAATGGAGAAATATATCCCTGTTGCTATCTTGGCTACTATCCGCAGACCATGCATCATCCAGGCAATACTGAATTGAAACTATTGGTAAACAAAAACAATGCTCTAGAGCACTCGCTAGAAGAATGCATGCAATGGTTTGATCAAGTAGAAGAGACCTGGAACCGACCCAGCATTGCCGAAGGACGTTTGTACACCTGTGTCAACACCTGCGGAAGTTGGACACAGCCTGTAAACAAACAAACCGTATGAGCCGTATACAAATAGACAAACTGGAGTTTTACATCACTAACGTGTGCAATCTAACTTGCTCTGGATGCAACAGATACAACAACTACAAGTTTGCAGGCTGGGAAAATTTTGACGACTACGAAGATATCTTGACACAATGGGCAGAAAAAATTGACATCATTAAACCGGTGATTCTGGGCGGAGAACCCCTGTTAAATCCTTCAATCAACAGTTGGGTCAGGGGTATACGTAAATTATGGCCAGATCATCATACGCCACAGATACAATCAAACGGCACTAGGATAGATCTAGTCGATGGCCTGTATGACACCTGTCGAGAAGTCAATACCTGGATTGGCATCAGTCTTCATGCGCAAGATAACAAAGAGGTTATTTTTGATCGTATCAGAAATTTTTTGGTGCATCCAATACAAGAAACCTCTGGCACTACCACACAACACATGTCAAACTTTCAGTTTGTGGATGCAAACAATGTACAGGTACATGTATGGCTATCTGATCATTTTACACAAAGCAATATTATACAAGACTCGTCAGGCCGATTCACACTACACAACAGCGATCCGGTCCGGGCCCATGCCAACTGTGCATTTGTCAAATACAAAAATTATCATTTTATCGATGGAAAAATACACAAATGCGGACCTGCTCCCTTGATGCAACAGTTTGATCAACAGTACCCTTTTGACATATCCAACTCGGATCGTGTGCTGATACACAGTTATCAGGGACTGTCAGTGGACGAGTTTGATCAACGAGGACAAGAATTTTTTCGCACCATCGATGAACCTATCGCTCAGTGCAAGTTTTGTCCTGAATCATACGAATTCAAAAAAATACAATTTTCAAATCTAAAACCCAATAAAATTTAAACTGGTCAGGTATTTTGAATGATTCGCTCGTGGTACCACTCAGCAACCAAGATTTGACTTTCTGGTGTTCCGTGATAGCCAGGATCGTTTTTTGGATCGCAAGGATATCGCCCACAGGCCACTTGTGTGGTTTGCATGGGGTCCAGCTGTAGATAACAGTCCGGCACGATGCTGGGTATGACCCTGCGCCATTGGTCAATATTGTTAGGATCAAATGGCCACAGCAAATTTGGTAAAAACAAAAACTTGATCCCGTCAAAGTACATCTGTAGCACACCTTCAACCATGATCCACTCGTCTTGTTGTTTTTTCCACTCGCTGTCATAGATGGTATCAATAAATGCCCTAACACCTTTTTGTGCTTCCTTGCTGACCTTGCCTGCACGATAGGGATGATTGTAGTTTTCGGCCAAGGTAAAAATGGTTTCGCAAATCATGTTATAATTGTTGTCGCCGTAGTTGACATTGTCAATGCCATCTTTGCGGTTGTAGCCGTTTTTCAGTGTGCGGTCTTGCAAGTGCTGTTGCAGGGTTGGATTCCATCCACCAGATTCCTTGGCCCAGTCGTAGGGAGCAGATCTAGCCGGAATCTCCATGCGGTCCCAAAAGGTCGCACCCACTATGGCAAAATCTGGACGGTGTCTGCGTATCTCTTCAATCTGTATCCGGATGCCACCGTTGCTGCAACCTTGTCTTGCTAGATTGACCAGCTCCCACCCCAGTTTAGCGGCCAGTACCTCGCCCCAACTGGTGTTGGGCAAAGTTTTGCTTGGCGCACAAAAACTATCGCCGGCAATCATTAATTTTTTCATATTATACTTTTGACTTGATCAGATATCACATACTCGTTAACATGGCAATTGGTAAAAAAACTGCTGATAACATCTTTGTGTAGCGGCAGTTCGTCTAGATCGTACGAATCAGCTGGTACTTCATATTTAACATTGCCTTGATTGCCGCTGGAAAAATAAATCACACGATCATGATGGTCGTTTATGGTATTGTGTACAAATTTATGATGCAGGTGTCCATATTCGCCCAGGTGATTGTGAGTCAATACCAGGTCTGAGTCGCCGATGCTGGCCAGCAAGTCTTTGGCCGCCGATTTGATATCGAAACTGATTATCCCGGTCTCCAGATCCAGATAGTTGTCTTGATATCCTAAAAATTTTGTTTTTATGTTGCGTCGTTGCCAGAAGGCCTTGATTTCTTGTGCCCGAGCATCCTGGTCGGTGTAGGTTAGATAAACAATGGTCCAATCAAATTGAGCATAGTGATGTATAAATCCATAGGCAAAGATCACACAGTCATCTGGATGAGCGACTACCGCAACAGCTTTCATATTAGGTCATGAGCCAACGTTATTCCTCGTGAGATCAAGAGATCCACATAAGATTGCTGTTGCCCCCTGGTCAACTGTGACCATGCGTTCCTGTGTATGCTAACAGTCAGGAGATCTGGATTGTACATATTGTTCAATATCTTTTCGGAGTCCGCCACTTCACTGTGACAAAGATTGCAACATCTGATCTGTTGAGATCCTTTGTAGACCTTGTCCAGTGTGCCATCGCGGTACAACACATAACCGGTATAAACCACAAACTCCGACAAAGTATCCTGGTACTGCAACCACTCAACTGCGTTTTTTTTTGTGAGTTTGGTGATTTCAACTAACATTTCTCTCACGGTATTGTTGTGGAACACAAATGGTACACCGCTTGGTGCGGCAATATGTTGCAAGTCGATGCCAAATAATTCGTTAATGACATTTTTTATTTTGTGGAATACAGAACGTATCGGCCTATACCCAATCTGTAAAGTATCGTCGTAATTGACAAGTTTGCTAGAATCTATAGCTCTGACAAAAATTGTTTTTGCATCCAGTATCATGCTGAATCTATTGTAGCTAAGTGAACTGCCTAGCAATTTCAAAATTTGTTGGCTGACCCATCCCTGTGGTGACCAATATTCCAAGCTAAAAACATCTTTCGGTATCACACGAACATGATTGGATAAACTGCCCCACCAGTTTGGGTCAATGTCATCGGCAACTGATTGTGTGTCGTTGACCATGACAAAGATATTTTTAATACCAATATTTTGACAGTACAAATCTACACTTTGCGCCTGTAATTTCAGTATTGGAAGTTCTTCTCGGAATACCACAGTGACTAGATCAATCATGCCAATATTTAGCGATAAAAAAGTAAAGACTGTCAATTGTTGTCAAAAGAATAGGAGCCGAAGCTCCTATCTGTTATTTTCTGTTTCGACGGATAACTCCGCAAAGCAGTGATTAAACTGCTAATGATTGGCGTTGTGCTGTACGAGCAGAGAACTTGACGTTCTTGCCTGAAACAGTTACTTCGCCAGTAGATGCGTTTGCATTTACAAGTTTTGCTTCTACGGCCGAGTCTCCCCAACCCTAACGAGTTTCACCTTCCCGTGTAGATCCTGTTCATACTTGTTGCCACGTCGAAACTGTGTATGGCCCATCATAAGCGTACCCAACTCTGGAAGGAATCGTCTGTAACGTTACCACTTGGGACTTAAACCCACATACGCTTATGGTGGACCATTCGGGCACTGCCCCCGAGTCCGCAACACCTTTCTGTCAAGGCATTAAACTACAATTCTGCTTTGAGGCATACTTTTTTTAAGTCTACCTCTACTAAACCCTTTTATTATATAATCTTGCTCTTTTTCTGTCAAGATGTAGTGTTCTTTTATATTGTTATTTACCCAAAGTTTTTTAGCAACATGACCTTTTTTACCTCTTACCCACCCTTCGGGGATAGGATCTGTAATATTACTACGTGTTACTTCTTTTGTCAATATATTAGAAATCCATATTTTACCAAATTGGCTATTACCAGGTCCTGACGATTTTTTACTTGCATCTTTCCTGCGTTGTTCGTATTCATTGGAAGTGAGATTACACCATCCATTGTTATTTTTATTACGATTTTGCGTCACTACATTAGAATACCAATTCTGCCACCATTTTGTATTATTAGCTTTTTGTTCTGCTATAAATTCATTGAGTCTTTTAGCCGCAATTTTACCACCTTCTTTAGCGTTTTTTTTGTGCTGATCACTTCCATTCCAGTGATCCCATCCTCCTAACCCACCTTTGTGCATATTGTAAGTATCAGATCTTTTTACGAAATCTTCAGTAACAATTTCTGCTTCTTTATCAGCCATTTCTTTCTTAGAAGAACAGAAATATAAAACTTCTTTCTTAAAGTTTTCTACACCATATTTCTTAATTGCGGCAGTTATTTGTTTACCAGAACCATAATATCCATTATCATTTGGATGTTTGACAGATTTATGTTTTCCGACATAAATCTTATTGTTGATTAAGTTTGTTATTTGATAGACATAGTAATACATAATATTATTTATGCCGGACGAGGGTTCGATACTGCTTAAAAGAATTACAACAATACTTTTACTTAGCAGTACCGTATACTTCAACCACAACTCTACGGTTTTTGCTACGACCAATAACGGTCTTATTATCGGCAACAGGTTCGCGTTCGCCTTTGCTATCGGTATACACACGACCGGCTTCTAGACCTTGGCTGACAAGATATTGTTTAACTGCTTCAGCACGACGCTGACCCAACTGTAAATTGTAAGTGTCTGAACCCACACTGTCGGTGTGTCCTACAGCAATGATTAATTCTGTGTTTACAGTCTTTAATTTAGCTACCAATTGATCTAGTTCAGCACGACCTTCAGGTTTAATCACAGTACGATCAAAGTCAAACAATGACTGTGCTTTGTAGGTTATACGAAATTCTTGGACTGTTTTAACTATGGGGTTAACCGGTGCAGGTTTTGCTACTGCTGGAGCAGTTGGTTTTACTGGTCGTAGAGCGCCATCACATTCAGCGGCAGCAGTAGCTGGAGTCCAGGCACTGTCTCTCCAGCATAGGCCACTTGAGTTAGTCACGGTACCGGCTTGACTGGTCCAGTTATCGTGAGCCGATGCAAGTGAGCTCACAGCCAATAATACAAATAATATGTTACGCATGTTGATTCCTTTAAAAAGCTATTTATGTATGGTGGGCCTTGTTGGATTCGAACCAACCACCGAGCGATTATGAGTCGCTAGCTCTAACCTAATGAGCTAAAGGCCCAAGCTACTATTATAGCACTAGGGCTGGTAGTTGTCAAGCCAACGTTCAAAACTACCGTATAAATTGATCACAACAGCCTCAGCACTACCAAATATAATAATCTTTTTAGGTATGGTGTTTATGGCCAAGATATAGTAGGGCGACTGTATTTTTCTATCCATTTCCAATAGGCGATCACTGGTCACGCTTTTTGGATCTGTAATGTCAAACGTATAGCGTGTTAGGCCGAGCACTTGATCAAATATGTGATAGCCTTTGTGCGTGAGACGCATACCACCTGTGGACCTGATGTTATGCCACCAGGTCTTCATGGCAATTTTATCTGTGATGCCGAGGTCGAGATCTAATTGGCTGACTAAATCGTGTGTTAGTTGTTGACGTTGATCGCGCACTTCAAGGAAAAATTCTTTCGCCTTGTTTAAGTACCACCACTGAGAACTTGTCAGTTTTAAACTGTGTGTTTAGTTTTCTAGCCAAGTTGATGGCGTGTCCAGGATTGCTGAAACTTACCTTTTTATACTTGGGACCAGGGTACTGCACCAGTAGGTTTGATGTTTTAAGGTTTATGGGTTTACCATCATAAAACACAGCCCATACTCCTTCGCTACCCAAAACCTGTTCAGTTTTATAGGTAACCCGATTGGTAATCTCGGCAAGCACGGTGGGTTTAGGTCTACTCATGGTTAGATATTTATGACCGTAATATACCAATATTAAAAAGTGCCACCGTCAATTTGAACAGTAATGACATCTTCACTGTGATTATTCACAGGGACTGACCGTAGGGTGTTGAGTTCCAACAACAGTCGTGCCAGATCAGCCACAAGATCTCGTGCTTCAGTGACTGATACTGTAAGACCTTGACTGGATCTAAGATCCATGCCCTGTACACGATCAATAAATCGATTTATGTGCAGGCTCAACGGTGAACCTCGTTCAAGTATGGGTCTAAACACGGAGGTGTCCAACCTTCAGGTTTGAGTACCTTGCCATCCTCACGTTTGGTAACCAAGCCGGTGTCAGGATCAATCTTGGCCTGATTACTGCGCATGACTTCGTTCCATGCACCTTCGGCATCGGCGCCCATGCTGTGTATAGCACCAATAGTGACCACCAAGATGTCAACCAGTGCATCAAGATCAGTGACCGGATGCTGACTGTCTTCGAGTTCTTGTACTTCTTCGCGGATCAAATCAAGATACAGTGCGTACTGATCACGATTCTCAACTCCTACGGTTTGACCACAGGCCTGCATGAAACTGGCTTGGTCTTGAAATGGATTAGACATTGGTAACCTCCTGTGAATTAAAAAATGGTCCATGATAGGGATAGCGTTGTAAAACAATCAATTTTGGATCCTGAACAGTGCGCCACTTGCGACCTTTTTTAACTGAATACCAACCGGCTGCAAACCAACTACGACTCTTGGCGGTCTTGGTATAAAGTGGCAATGCATGTGGCACATCCCAGACCGGATTGTGTACTCGACTGGCTGTGGGATAACCATGCACTGAATGTGTTGCGGTGGATCGTGGTCGGGTTCGAATCATTGGAGGTTCAAATCGTACTCCGGTACGTTGTTCTACCATGCGAATGGTTTTGTACTGCGAAATTTGATTGTTTAACCTGACCTGGTAACCACCGGCACAGGCTTCAACATTACCGACCTTCTCGTCATTTTGTTGTAATATCCAAAACTTCTTGTCAATTACGGGTTTTGCTATCAGCATTGTATCCTTTCGTTCTACACTGTTGTTGTACTGCCTGTGGCACATCTGGATGCCAACCGCCTATCAACTGTCTACAATCATACCTTACAATAACAGTGTTAGATTCTGCAAGATGCATGAGAGAGATAAAAAAAATCATGGTCCCAACTACACTGACAGAAATAGACAACAGTAATTTCATTCTAATACTCCTGCATAAGTCTGATTCATCCAACGTCCAAATTGTTCGGCACTTTCACTGCACTTGTTTAATTCATACTTGCCACAGAACTGCATGAATCTCACACCTACCTGTCCCACATCCTTGTGACTAATTTGCTCTTTAATACAAGTGTCTACAGTTAGTTTAACATCGTCGGGCTGTGCTGTCAAGTCAATCAAGGTTCTATTGCGTTCGTAATCGTCTAATACCTTGTGCTCTACACCATCTGGGTCAGTCCATCTTTGCAACATCATGTTGTTCCAGTTGTAGCCTTTTCGATCTTTGTCCTCATAGGCTTCTTGTAACCCAACTCGGTTCTTTGTGCCTTTTGTTCTAACACCCGGGAAGGCGCTAAACACATTGTCGCTACTATCGCCCCGCATGCATTTTTCAAACAAAAGCCACGCTGGATCAGGGATCGTTTTAGCTTGTTTTGTTTTTTTATCGATAACCAAGTTGCCTTTGGCATCAAAAATTCCTTCCGTGGTCAATAGTTCGTCCGTGATACCGTTGTACTGTTTAACATTAGCGGCTAACAGTTGTACAAAATCAGTGTCACTGCTGATAACAATGTGTTCGTCTTGGGGGTGTAAGGCAATCCATCTTGCTATAATATCATCGGCTTCAGCTGTTGCACATCTGACAACACTACAGTTGGTTTTTTCGGACAGATATTTAGTTAGGTTATCGTAGGTTTCCCAGAACATGGCATCTTCTTCTTGCTCTCGTTCTGTGAGTGCGGCACGGGCCACAGCACGATTGGCCTTGTAGGGTCGGTAGTGATCTTTGCGCCATGATCGTCCTTCCAGGGCAAACACCACGTGATCTGCTTCGAATCTACGGGCCACTTTGTTGGCCGCCATCAAAGTAATATGCAAGGCAAATCCAATTTTTTCCCAGGTATCACTGGCTCTAAAAGCACCATGCCTAGCTCTAAAAAACATGTTTGCTGTGTCAATTAACACATAACGCATACGGCACCACCTTAAATATATTTGTTGTCAATAATATATTGTAACATAAAACGGTGAAAAATGCTATGGCCATCCTTGCCAAAATGATATGAATTGGGTGCTACTGTTTCGATCTCTTTTGCCCGAACAACGGCATCATAGGTCAGGGCTGGATCGTAAGGACCAATGTAATCGGTGCCCCATTTTTTCTGGTTGGTAATTCGGGCAAAATCTGTATTACCATTGACAAATATGTGACGAATCTTTTGTTTTTTGAGCTCTTGATGGAACTTCCAAATTTCATCGTGTGCTTCTTGTGTTTTCTTTTTCCAATCTACCGCGGCCACAAATTCTTTGTATTGTTGTTGGTGACTTGCCGGAACTGTATCTATTCCGGAAGCATTAATTTGATAATAGGTTCCGTCAATCAGCCATTCTTCTCTTTCCCAAGTGCTCCACTGGACGATAACTAAAATATCTTGTACAGCATCAGCACGTTCGGCTAACCAAGCTCGTGTAGTACGCAAGATTCGGGCATTACTACTGGCACTTTCAGCATCAAGATGTAGTGCGGCATTCAGTGTACGACTTAATTGTCGTGCCCAGCTAACTGCAAGATTGTCTGGGTGAGGTCTGCGTCCAGAAAAGAAATGTGCTGGATCATCTTCAGCAAAAGCATGAACATTAACTGCCTCGGCCGCAGCAGCATGACTATCACCATTTACATACAAGATCATGACACTTCGCTACGTCCGTCACCAATGTCTTTGCTACGAATAATTCTGTTACCATTCATAGCTTGTTCCTGTTCCCAAGTCTCAAGGACAACATTACGACATACGTTTTGGAACCAACGATCAATAATGTCAACGTCGCTGTCTTCTTTTTTCATCATATAACCGTGTCTGACTAGATCGGCGATCATTTTTTCATTCCAGTCAAATTCAAAAGCACCAGCGTGTATATTTTCGGGATCTATGTCCATACTCACAATGTTAAAGTAAGGTTCTCCACGCTCTGTAGCCAACTCCTTGGCAGTTTTCTCTGGGGCCTTGGGTGCCCGAGGTTCCTTTGGCTTGGGAGTTTCTGTTATCCCGACCGTGGTTGGCTTCTTGCGAAAGCGATCAAATATTCCCATTATAGGCTCGGCCTAGTATTACCGTATTGGATTATGCAAATATCCTTACGTGTAGTGGTAAGTTTACGCCATGGATCAACAATTATGCTGCCAGCTTTGATATCGCAATAAGGTTGTGTATCCACTTGATCTCCGGTATACTCGTAAGTGATCTTACGGTTGTGTGCCCATAAAAATACTGCTGGAGTATCAATTGCGGACACCACATCGGCTGGATTGTCAGCTAAAGGATCCACATAAACCACTGCGTGTCCGGCTTCCTTGACATAGTGTCCAACTAAAGTGCTATAACTACCGATGCAATACTCAACATCGGGTTTGTAGGCCTTGCCGTGGATCACAATTGGCAAATTTAATAACTTAGCTTGTTCAACAAGATACATGGCCAAGTTTTTGGCCTGTAACTCTCGGGCATGCATGACTGTGTCAAACAGGTCGTAGCCAATATCGTATTCGTCAGCCAACCAACGTAGAGCAATATTGTCTCTAGGGTGGCAAGCACCTGCGTCGCCCATGCCGGCTGTCATGTACTTGGGTCCCATAATACGCATGGTACTACGGGCAAGAGCATTGGTAACTACGTCTACGTTGATATTGCCAATCTTCATGGCAAAATCTTGGATCATGTTTACTAGACCAACTTTGGCAGAAATAAATGTGTTATAGAAAATTTTAATTGCTTCACATTCGTCCCAGGTACCAATTTCGTAACGTGGGTCGTTGTTCATGATAGTTTTGTACAAGGCAATAAGCTCACCGGCAACACCGGTCATCTCACCATCTTCGGTACCAATGATAACCATTTCTGGATTGGCCATATCCCATTTTACTGAACCCATGGCAATCAGGTAAGGATTGTATAAGAATTGATGTTTACTATCTAATAAAGTAATAAACTTACGTCTTGTAGTTCCCGGTAACACTGTGCTAATTAATACTACTTTTTTGCTAGATGTAGCATGTGCGTTGACCTTGTTGATAGCGTCAATCACAGCCTCATGTCCAAAGTCTCGAGGTTCCATGTGGCTACTTGGAACAGATCCATCGTAACCTTGGGCATGTGGAGTTGGAACAGCAATAAAAATCCATTCACTTTCTGTGATTAATTCTGCAATATCGCAAACTCGTACGCTGTCGCTCGCCCGTGGAACAATGTCGTACCCACGTACTTCGTGTTTTTCTGCCATGACTTCGGCACAGTCTAAACCTAATTTCCCAATTCCGATGAATCCAATTTTTGCCATTTTGTATCCTTAAAGTTATCTTGTCTATAATTTATGTGACTTTGCCGGGTCGACCTAAATATTTTGATAGACTGGAATAGGATTCATTTTATGTAGGCTACGAGCACGGATTCGACGATATGTAATAACCCGATCATGTTCGGTTGCATTGGCAATAGGCAATTCATGATTATCCTGTCGCATGGCCAGTTCTAGATCACTATAGGTCAATCCACCCAGTTGATCTTGATCAGTGCGCCCATCATCCCATAATCCGTCAGTTGGAGCGGCGTTTATGATATCTTCGAGTATGCCGAGTTCACGACCCAGTTGCCATACTTGAGATTTATATAAATCGCCAATTGGACTGATATCTACACCGCCATCACCGTATTTGGTATAAAATCCCACACCAAAGTCTTCTACTTTGTTGCCAGTACCAACTACTAATCCCTGTGTACTTTGTGCGATCTGATACAAGGTAACCATACGCAACCGACTGCGACTATTGGCCATGCCTAGTAGATTATCGTATTGATTCATACGAGTTTCAAACACATCAAAAACCGGAGTCACATCAATGATCTCGTGGCGCACATTGTCAAAGTTCTGTGATAACCAAACACCTTGTTGCATACTGAGATCATGCAGTTCAGGACGTTGACGTATGGGCATGGTCACTGCTATGGTGTTTAATCCTGTCCCGGCACACAAGGCGCTGACCACAGCCGAGTCAATTCCGCCCGAAATACCCACTACCAATGTAGTCATACCTGCGGATTCAGCATAGTCTCGGATCCAGGCACTTATTTTATCTTGTAAAGCCATTTTATTTTCCTTTTAATAACCATATCATGTGTTCAACACTGCTGTGATATCTGCGATAGTCACTTGTAACGTGTTGATATGCCCATTCCATCCATATCAACCGGCCACTTAGTTGACACCGTCGGGGCCACCATAAGAATGTTACTTTCCACACAGGAGATTTGCGCCACATTTCCTCTGCCCACAAATCGTCCGTATACTTGTACAGCATTTTTGGCATTGGCATCAGGTGCCCCACTCGTTGCGAAATAAGTCCACTTGTAATCTTGCACTGTATCTCCAACCACGCTTCATGGCCAATTCAGCCACTCTAGTGGTGTTTAAGAAATATACTTCACTGGTTCCACCCACAGGCATGATATAAACCGGACCTGTAAAGCCCGCCGCACGATATGCACCCACAGCACATTCTGCGTCAGCAACATCTTGTTCCGTTGCTACTACAAATTTTAAATAGGCTGTACCAACCTCTTCATATTCATTGACTACTTCTGGTTTAATAGCATCCGCCCACTGCTCACCACTGCACGGAAGTTTAGCACTTACACTGAATGTAAGTTCTCCGCAGTTACCATGTGGCCAGCGTTGCTGATTCCATGTCTTAAGATATTCTTTGAATTCTTTTGTTAGTTTTTGAGTACCATTCGTTTCAAATGTAATCTCTTTCAAACCTGCCATCTTAGGATGATTCAGCAAGTCTGCATAGGCCCGTTGCCATCCCAGTAAGGGTTCTCCACCGGTAATGACCAAGTGTTCATCCTGCCAAGCACCGTGTGGCAATATTTCCATAATACGATCTACAATAGCATCTGTGGTGAGCATGGGACTAAGATCTTTAAAGTCTGGATGCCAACTTGCATAACTATCACAGCCAGTGCTGACTAATGGCAAAGCTTCATATTTTGGATAAGGGTACATCTCGTGTATTGATGCTAAGTCATCGGCTTCTGTGCTCAACATAGGACGTGGCATGCCAAACCCAGCACATTTAAAGTTACAACCGAAAGTTCTAAGGAACACACTGGGTACCCCCATATAACGACCTTCGCCTTGTATGCTATAAAACAGTTCTGCTATCTTAATCTTCGACATTACAATATTCCTTTAATTAATTTAGTGATTATCGTGCCCACCAGTTTTCCCAAGGAAATTCAATCCAGGCATCATCGACAGCTTTGTTGATTGTGACAGCCGAATAGTTGATATCCATTTGATTTTTGCTTACTTCGTTATCGTACAATACCGCAACTCGAACATTATGTCCCCAAATTTCATCAATCCAACGAGGATCATAAGGCAAACAACTTGACTGCCAATCTTGTTTGATCCAGTTGAGTGTGGCACCACTATCATTGATGTCATCCACAATAAGTATACGCTTACGACCATCTCCTGATGCCATTGGATCATGTGCAGAATATCCAAACGCATCCTCGGCCATCCATAAGTTACTTTCTGGGCTCATTCCATCAACAGCATCACGCAGACTTACATCTAGTGAGTACATACGACAGCCAAGATACTGACTGATCAGATTGGCTGGAACAAGACCGCCGCGAGTGAGACCAACTACATAGTCGGGTTGCCAAGAATCCCGGTGTAGTTGACGTAATATTTCTTGTACATGTGATTCAATATCTGTCCAACTTACCAGGATTTTTTTCATTTTCGTCGAGCTTTAACAAGTAAATGCCAACCCAAGTATTCTCTCACAGCTTCACGCATGGCATCTGGCATGGCTGCAAACCAGGGTTCTAATTCATACTCCCCTTGCTTGTACTTGTCTATATTATACATGAAACAGTGGTCTTGACGCAACCTTAATATTTCAAATGCATCGCCTAATATGCCGGCAATCTCTTCTTTTCCAAAACTTCTAGCATATGGACAGCCGGCCTGTGCTTCATACTGGTCCAGATTTTTATTGATCATGGCCTGTTTCCACGAATTCTTAGCATACACCATGAAACGGAATTCGCCACCTGGAGCCAATATGCTGTGTACGTTTTCGATGATGCGATCCAAGGCCGGAAAATGATGTATCACACCATAACTGTAGACCAGGTCCATGGGCGGTAAATCCGCATACGAAGTTGGGTCACTGGCATCACCACAACGGAATTCGCCTTCGAGACCTTCTACTTCAAAACGTTTGCGTGCCAGTTTAACACTTTCGTCACTGTAGTCTATGGCATGGTATTCAGCACCGTGTCGAGCAAATTCGGCCGCATCGGATCCAATTCCCGGTCCAATTTCCAACACACGCTTGCCGGCCCATAAATGGAATCCAGCAAATTCAGCTATGTGTGGTTCCACACGATAACGGCGTGCGGATACCTGTTGGAAAAATTCCAAACTGCCGGGTTCGCTCTGTCCGTGTCTGATGTTACAGGGTTGGTTGTTCCAGTAACGCTTGATTTTGTCTTCTAAGGTTTCTATCATCATATTCTAATTGTGGTTCCAGGTACGTGATTGAACTGCACCATTTGTCGGTTGACATCGTTGATCTTGAGTTTGGCCCAAGGATCTTGCCGGTTAGCTTTGACATCTTCCCACCAAAGTGTGGATATGCCTTGGCTTCGCATATACTCTGCCAATTTTTCGCACTCGTCGATCCTGAATGCGGTCCATCTTGGATTGTGGAAATCTCGCGGATCGCTGGGATTGCCTTCAAACATGATTCTGTTTTGGAAAGTGGCATCATCATTGTTGCCGGTAAGATCATGACGATCGTGCACCACATTGACCGGAATGCGTTCCCAGATGTCCAGCATGTAGGCCTGCTGGCTGAGCCAAGCATCCGAAATCTGATGTGGACTGAGATGCCCCATGTGATCCAACCAGGCTCGAGGTGCTATAGGGAATATGCTGTAAGGGTGATCGTTATGTGTATGTACAGCCAACAGCTTGAATTCACCGGTGTGGCTTTCGATCACTCGATCCCAGCCCTGCGTTTCTACAAAAGCATCATCGTTCCAGAAAAACAACCAATCTGCGTCGGATGCTAGAGCCAAAGTGTTTACATACTCGTTGAGACGTGTGTAACCCAAGGGTTCAAAACTCATGGCAGTGTAATTGACGTCGCGTTCGTCCAACCAAGGTTGTAGTAATTCTTCAAAGGCCTTGATACCTTCCGCATCGTCTTCATCAAACCCCAGCATGAGCTGTATTCGATCTGGCCGGTCGGCCAATTCAAACAGGCTCTTGACACTGCGTTCTAGTGCGTCGGATCTACCTCGTGTGGGCAATAGCACTGCTATGCCAAATTCGTGCGTTTTATCTTTCATTTTTTCCTCGTGGATCATTGAATGATATTTACTGCGCCGGCACCACCGGCGCAATATTTCACGCGAATAGGTCTTCGTTCCACTCTCTATGACCTTCTCGGAAAGCCATGTTGCTTTGTGTTTCACGCACTTCCACACGATAGCACCATAGGCGTTCTGCTTCTCCTGGCCCCCATAGTTCTGGAATGTAAACACCATTGACATACCGGTACAGCATGTCGCTTAAACCTTCACAGCCTAATCTAGGTAAGACTACAATCTTGGCCATTTTGCGTTCTTGTAACAGTTGGAATGTGGCCATTTCTGGATCATCGTGTGCTACAATAAGTGTATGGTCAAATTGGTCTTCCAAGGTCTTTTTAAGTTCTTTGAGACCACCATAGTCAGCGGCCCAGTTACGAACATCTAGGTCGTTGGTGCCAAAGTAAAATTTCATACTAAAACTATAACCGTGTATCAAGTTACAATGGCTATCCGCACGCCACTGACGATAAGCACACGGAAATGCATCGTGGTATTCTTTGGTACTGGTGTATTTGTAGACTACGGGTCTAGTGTTTGGGAAGTTGTCTTCCATGTGATCGATTAGGTCTTGTGTTGATGATTTCATGCTTGTTCTCCTATGTTAAATTTTAGCATAGGCTTGCAGAGTTTGTATACCGGGATGAATGCCAAAAAGGCCGGTGGACTACTATTTAGTGCTGGTTAAATTTGTTGTTTGGTTTTTGGCCAATTCGGCCTGCGCCACACGTTTCCTAAGGCTCGAACTTGAGAAGCTATGGTCACGTTCGTTAAACACAATTTCGATACCACGTTTTCCACAGGCCTCATCACCGGTAAATTCTTTACCTTCGTATTCGACACCTAATATTCGAATATCAATGGGCAAGATCAACAACAAGTCAACAAGATCTTGTTCGGTTTGATAAACAACAACTTCATCTACATATCTACAAGCAGCCAATTGTATCTGTCGTTCTACAATGCTCTGCACTGGTTTATTTTTGATGCCAGGCCTATCAATGGTGGGATCGGTTTGCAGGCCAGCAATTAAGTAATCACAGTGATTTTTGGCATCGGTTAGCATAGCCACGTGGCCACTATGAAAAAGGTCAAAAGTTGAAAAAGTGATTCCAATTTTTTTGCCTTGTTCTTTTAACTGTTTAATATGATTAAAAATCATCGTGTAGGGTCCCGGTATGAATCTGTTCGATAATTACCTTGTCCAGGTATGGTATTTCTTACTCCGCCTACAGGATCCTCAACATCACCTGCTTGCCTTGGAATAAGATGTATGTGTGGCCAGTTGACTGTTTGACCTGCGGCAGAACCGTAGTTCATGCCAATGTTGAAACCGGCCCATTCTCCTGCGTCCACCTTACGCTTGCCAAATCTCACAGCATCTTCAAAAGCATCACTCAACACACCGATGGTGTTGTGTTTGGGCACAAACAACAGGTGTCCAGGAGTGCAAGGATACCGGTCATGGTACACAGCCACATGGAAGTCTTCACGTAAAACCGAATCCCATGGCGCTGTGCTTTGTTCTATATCATCGGGTATGTCATTGTAGATCTTATTCATGTTGATCCTGGTCCACAAGTGCAATCATTATGCCAAGTTTTTGTTGCAGGTCTTGAATGCCCGGATGCTGTTTGGCCAGTTTTTTGATGCGGAGGTCTTGTTGTCGTTTGTCTCGGGCCCAGTCTAACAGTTCAACTGCTTCTTGATCTAGCCCTACACTGACATATTGCATGTCCAATTCTTTCCAAATGTTTCCGTCCCATATTTCTATACGCTGGTCAACTGTGTTAAATCTCATATTGCCAACACCTTGAGCACCGGAGCAGTTGTTGATGTAGGTGCCAGGCTGGTTGCTACTTACACGGAGATAGCGACTGTTTGAATTTATGCTTTTGATCATCTTGGGGCAAATTCCTGTTGCAGTTTGATATTGTCCATAAACTCTTTTTTGGTTCCTGGGTCGTCTTTAAAAGCACCCTTAAGTACTGTGGTTTTCATTCTTCAACTCCGAAATGTTGTTTAATCTGTCTAATCTTATCTTTTAATACTTCAGGACCTTCGCCCATATATCTACTTTTTGGTTCTAAAATTCCGATACATTCCCTAACAATCAACTCGGCGAACTTTTCAATAATCCAATATTCCGTTTCATCAGATAAATCTAACTTATAGATTCCAGCCTGTTCAGCAAGTTGTTTAATCTTAGCGTTCATACTGTTAGTATACAGGTTTAATAAAATAAAATCAAGCAATATGGTAAATAAAAGTGCCGATCGCGATACTGGAAATATCCATCGGCTCTAAGGTTCGAGAAAGGAACATCAGCTAATGTATTTAACTAACAAGTATACCGCCATCTACTATAAAATAGTAGAACAGGCAAAACAAAGAAACCATACTAAACAAAAATATGATGGGTATCAAACTCATCATATTATTCCTCAGTGCTTTGGAGGAACCAATGACCCTAACAATCTTGTTGTGTTGAGTTATAAGGAACATCGTGTTTGCCATCGGTTGCTAATCAATATGACCAAACGAGATGCCAAATATAGAATGATGTATGCCTATAAATTGTTTAACAAAAACTACGATATCTCTTGGGTTCCAAACTTTAGAGAATATAAACCAGAGTCTTATGAACAAATGGTTAACACTCGTAAATCTCGCGGATCATATAAAACTGGCAAAGACAACAATTTTTCTGATCCAGAGATTATTAAACTTGTTCGTAAGCGTATGACCGATAGTAATCCAATGACACGCCCTGAGCAACGATTACGAATGAGCTTTAAGAATAACAATCCTCTTTGTAGGCCTATAGAGATTGATAATATATGTTTCCCTTCAATAGGGAAAGCGGCAGAATATTTTAACACTACCCCTCACCTATTTAGGAAAACATATAACTATCGTGTATGCGATACCTGAAGACTTAGAGAATCAAAGAATTCTTTCTTGGTTGCCGGATCGGTCAAAAATGCTCCTTTTAATACAGTAGTTGTAGTGGAACTGTCGTGGGCCATTAGGCCCCTATTTTCACAACAACCATGAGACATTCTCAGATATACCCCAATATTCTTAGATTCAGTAGCCCGCATTATTTCTCTTGCGATGTCGTTACATAGTTCTTCTTGAAGCGTACCGCGGCGAGCACACCATTGAGCAATACGAGTATACTTAGACAAGCCAATGAGTTTGTTTGCGGCAATAATGCCGATATAAGCAACTCCTGACACAGGCTGATGATGATGACTGCACATACTACGCAACTCACTTCTAACCACCAACATACCTTCATATCTATCCTCACTATCATTAGGGAACGCCGTGGCGTCTGGAGCAACTTCGTAACGACCTGCCATAATTTCGTTGTAATACATTTTTGCTAAACGACGTGCTGTGCCTTTACTGTTGGGATCTGTTTCACGATCAATTAGTAACGCATCTAACACACCTTCAAACGCCACAGTGGCATCATCAATCAATCGAGACTTAACTGCATCGTTGTTGACGTACTCACTGATATTGTCTCCTGCCCAAAATCTTTTACCATTGTGTCGCATTGTGTTACGTAATACTTCGGCAAGATTAGGAGAATTTGGATTCTCCCACTCTACTGTTTCGCCTTCTTTAAAATCTTTATACGCTTTATCGTATCCCATGTATTCTCCAATTTAATTAAATTCAATGCGTCTTAGATCTGGGTAGTTGTGTCTCTTGGGTTCTGGATCCACCTGACACAATAATTCTATGCCTCTAGCACAGTCTTCCAGTGTAGGACAATAGTGATATCCGTCACTGAACGACTGTTGCGTTTCCCAAGGTGTGATACGTAAATCTCTACCATCTGATCTCATGCAACTAAACATTTCGTATTCTGCTCGGTTATCCAACAGTATAGCACCTGCCCGGCCCAGTTGTAAAGGCTTTCCATGCCCAAAACTCACGCATTGTAACTGTCCAGATCTATACATGTCGGGCCTTAGTAGTCTGGCACTGTCCCATATTCTGGTTCCGTGGAAACGGTATTCACCAATCCAGTATTCGGTGCGTAACTTGTAATGTACACCCAACTGTCGCATTAGTTGTACAACACTGAGATAGGTAAAGGCAGTAAATTCGCAACTGGCGACATGTTCGTATCTAAAACAAAGTTCAAGTGCGTGTGTGCAACCATCGGTCACAACCGCATACGGTGCACCGGTATATTCGGACAATCGTTCTTCGAATTCAAACAACGCATCAAAGCTCATCGATTGTACCAGGCCCAGGCATGACGGATGATATCTTCAAGCCCATATTGTGGTTGCCACCCACTTGCCGACATAAACTTACCAGCGTCGGCTGTTAGTGTAGCTGGATCTCCAGCACGTCGCGGGCCATTTTTATGAGTAACAGCAATTTTGGTCACGGTTGCGGCAGTCATGATAATTTCAAGATTGCTATGGCCACGGTTAGTGCCTAAATTGTAAACACCTGCTGGTATTGACTGATTGACGGCCAAGATATGTGCCTGTGCCAGATCTTCTACGTGTATGTAATCGCGTACACAGGTGCCATCCGGGGTAGGATAGTCCGTGCCATATAATGTACAGTTCCGACCATCGCGAACACTTTCTAAAACTCTTGCTATGATATGAGTTGCACCGGGCTCTTGTCCGTGTCTTGCAGAACTATCTGCACCGCAGGCATTGAAATATCTAAATGCCACCGAGTCAATGCCATAGGCTTGACCGTAACTGGCCAACAGCCATTCTGTCATCAGTTTGCTTTGACCATATGGACTGATCGGTTCACAAGGATCCACTTCTTGACACGGAGTCATAACAGGTTCTCCATAGGTGGCTGCACTGCTACTGAATACAATCCTGGTTGATGTCATGTTGTTCGCAATTAAAAAGTCCAGTAACTGTTTGGTCTTTACAAAATTGTTTTCGTAGTACACAGCTGGATTAGTCACGCTGGGGCCAACTAGGCTGGTGCCAGCACAATGTATGATAGCATCGGGTTGGAATTGATGGATACCAGCAAAGGCCACTTCTGTGGCGTAATCGCCAGTGTGCCACCAAACTCCGGGTGTTTTTAACAAGTGTTCTGGAGGAATCCTGGAATCAATGCCCAGTACTTCGTGCCCTTGATCTACCAAGTTTAACAAGGTTTGCCCACCAATATATCCTGCTGCTCCAGTGACTACTATTTTCATTTTTCAATCTTTCTTACTGGATATTTGGCCTGGCTCACATGGTCTCGATATCTCGTGCCTGCACGATTCCATTGCTCGCCGTTGCCTTCCAAGATATCTACAATGCGATCTACAGTACCATCAGTCCAGTCACTAATTAAACCCATATTGTGATGTGGTTTGTTTAGTAACAATTCTAACTTGTGATAAGCATCATCTATTGACCAAGGAACGTAGAGCCTGTTTGGATCATCTGCAAAAGTTTCAGGGAAGCTACGATAAGCAGGATATAAAACATTGGCTCCGAGCGTATCTGCCTCTGATACAGTGTTTGATACCCAATCTTGCAGAGCACAATTGAACAGCACACGAGTATCGTTAAGGAGAGCATAGTAATCATTTTTCTTTAAGTTTTCGTAAATTGAGAGCTTGCCTTGTTGTTCCAGTTGTCTAGCACGATCAACATATTCGGGATTGTTGCTACGCAATGGTCCGCCTTGCATGACGGCAAACTCAATATTTTTGACTCGTCCTTGTGCATGATACATTTCGATCAAGTCCATAAAGAATCCTGGCTGTTTCTCTTGATCGAATCTGGCAGCAAAAGCCACACGCATTCGACGTTGATCGAATGGTCGAATATTGTCATGACCGCCAATACGTTCTAGCACTTCTTCTTTGTTAAATGCCAAGCCCGAAATATTATAGATTGGAGCAGTCCAACCAGCAATACGCATGTGAGCCACCATTTCTTCATTGGTGGCCAATACTGCTGTTACAAATTGATTGACCATGCGTTCATAAGTACTCATCCACTCTGCCATGCCCCACACATGAACAAAGTCATCGGGATCTACCGACTGAGCCAAACATCTAACAAAAATCTTTGGTCTATACTTTGAATCAACTTGATCAAGAATATATGGCAAAGTTTCAATACCCGGAGCAAACATATCTTCAAAATAGATAACATCGTCACTTGTAACTTCACCAGCCTTCATCATTTTAACAAGATTCATTAGTTGACTCATACTAAAATAACTACGTCCATGTGCGTCCAACACCTGCCCGACAGAAATAGCACCTGTATTATCTAATGTTTCACCTGGTACATATACTACATCAAGACCACGGCGTTCAAATACGCGACGATTCCATTCTGTTAGTTGTAGTGTGTAGCGGGATTCATAATTTTCTAATCCAATGTAGAATAATTTACGCATTTTTATCCTCGACGGTAGCCGGCAAATCTGCGGGTATCTTCTTCCCACATGTTTTTGGCATTTTTACCTTGGGTGTACTTGTTGTACTGTTGCCAAGCATAGCTCTTGAAGTTGTACAGATCTTCTTCTCTAAATCTGTATCCATACTCGATGCAGAATTCGCGGAAGAGATCAAGGTCGTCCATGATAGCGATCGCTCTTGGATTAGGTTTATGTTGGGGCTTACCCATCGTAGTTCCTTTTAGATTTTAATACTGAGGTTGGGGCGAGAAAGTTCATATTTGATCAAGCAGCCATTCTCACCATCTTCAGCTACTTCGATCCATACAGCACGATCAGGATATCGTTCTGCTATTTGAAGATAAAGATCGTCGGCGAGCATTTCCACGCTTTTAAAGTCCAACTGTAAAATATCTTTGCTGTAAAAACTTTCTAACCAGCGTTTAACTTGTATAAATTCCAGATCTCTATTTGAATGCCAAACGTCAATCCACACACGGAAATGGAATATATGGCGATGCGGGCTGGCCAGGAACGAAACATCATATTCATCTCCTGTGGCCAAGTGCGGATCAGTTGCAGCCGCAGGATAACGATGTATGCCTTCGCGACGGAATGTGATCCAAATTTTACGTTCTGCGGCTTCCTTAATACGTTCTGCTGTTTCTCTTTGACTTGATATCATGTTAGACTTTCAATAGTTCAATGGTTACAATTTGGGCAATGGCTTGCGGCATATCCGATTCAGTATCGGGTATAATGTGTAAGTTTACATGTTCTTGATCTTTTTTGCGATCATAATGGACGATTTCAACAATGGTTCCGCCAGTGGCTGGTTGTACTTTAAATCTCAATGGTGTTGGCATTTCGACATAAGGTAAACATACTAGAGGAGACTCATTATGGTATTCCTCTGCCCAGTGTATGACACGATTTAACCAACGTCTAATCATTTTGAGTTCCTAAACTGTTCAACATCTTTGACAGCGTCTTGTAATATTGACGCATAGTTCATGGCCTGTTGTCTATTCATAATAAGACTAGATTCGTACTTGATGTAACCTTGTGTGAGTAAGGTCCAGATATGATGCCACCGAGTGCGACTCCAATAGTTGGTTTTGCCTGTGGTATAGGTAGTGACAGTTATACCCGTCTCGTCTGTTTCCACAAATACTTCATGATCGTGGTCTTCCTGTCCACATTCACAAGTGACTTTATACATTTTAGTGTCACCCCAGTTGTTTTTGATCAAGATGCCTGTGGCTGGAGTTTCTGGTTTTAAATCCATGGTATTCTTTATTCCTGATGTTGGTTGAGTCGAATTCCGGTTAAACCGGATACTGTTTGGAAATGATCCCAGGCCATTTTGGCCGCTGGGTTTGTTTCTAAATCATCATTGCACATTACTGTTTCTAACCAGATGTGCGGAAGACGACGTGGGTTTGCACCAAACTGGCGAGGCTGATGTAGTCGACCAGATTCCCAAAGTTCTATGCTGACACTGCGTAGACGATCTTCATCTTCGTCCTTGTAGCCAATCCATTCAGGACTGCTGAAAGGACTGCCCATGGTTTGTCCACCACCATAGCCCTGCCAAAGTTCAGTCCACTGTACATCATTGTGCGGGTCAAAATCTGTGCGGGCGATGATGACCAGCACATCATCAATGTTGACGGCACCGTCCACAATGTCTCGAACACAACGACTATAGCTTAATCCAATTTTCATTTTATCACTTCATCTTTAGTGTATTTAGACCAATCCGTAAACTTCTTACGGTCTCTTAATTCATGTAAACTATGACACCAAACGCCAGGATTTGTTTTGGCAAAATCCTTGTCGTCTAGTTTAATTGTAGCATTATATCCCAGCAGTTGTATATAGGGCAGTTTCACCGAAATCATGGGAATAAAGTTATTGTATTCAACCAATCCACTTTCACATAAACCTTCGGCACAAGTACTATCCAAGTCTAAAGTACATAGTAATCCTGCCTGTAGACATTCTAGGATCATAATTTCCCATTCTTTCCATGTTACAGCATCGTTGATTTCTGGATTTGGAAAACTTTGATTAGCACCAAAATAAACATGGGTACACTCATTATTTTTTGCTAAGTTTAAAATTACCTGTTCGTTTTGTAAGCCAACCACAAACAAAGTTTTACGACCAACGGCTGGGCTATGTTCTACTTCAGTACCAATAAAAAAATCTACGTTGTCGTGTCCGATTCGGTTCATGCTCGTTGTTCCTGTTCCAATTGATCCAATGCTGACTCATCTAATTGTACATTGTCATCCAATTCAGTGTCAACATCGGCATCACCAAAATTAAACAACTGATCAAACATCGGGCGACCGCTTTTGGCTTTATCACCTTTGAATCCTCTGGTACCGACGATATCCATCCAATAACGATCGTAATGTTCGATTATGGCTTCGGCTTCCTCACGGTCCGGTGTGGCAAATATAGCATCCACGATGTCTCTAAACATGACATGATCCCCGGTACGTCCTTTGGTTCCTTGATTCCACATCATGGCAGGCCATGTGCCTGAATCATACTCACGATTGGCTCGCTGTACTGCTTCAATATGTGTCCAAACATTATGGCCCATTAGTAGTGCATAACTAAAACTATCCCACGATGTACGACCTTCTTTGCCAATCTTGTTTAGGTCGCCCGGCTTGTAGATACAGACATCTTTCATTTGCATACGTAGACTAATTGGGCTTTCGTCAAAGCGATCGATCAAGCCATCGGCTAATACAGCCTGGCCAAAAGGTCTAGTATCATTGGCATATTTTTTATCATCTACAATAGGACTCATACGATAGCACCATTTTTCATTGTGTGGCAAATCAATGTGGTGATATACCTGTCCATTAGCTGTGGCCAAAAACGGACTAGCACAGTCAAATGATATGGTAAAGTTTGGATTTACATGACGGCGAACCGCACGTTGTATGTCAGTGAGTAATACTGCCCACTCTAGTTTACTGGTACCTAAAAAGTGCATCCAATCATGTATGCCCGTTTGTAGTAGGTTATCATGACGTAAGGCAACCAATCGTTTGAGAACCAAGTGTACATCGCACATGTTTTGCCCACCCATGCTCCAACCGTTGAAGTGTGTGTCAGGATACTGTGCAGGATCGCAGTAGTGTTTCATTGTTTCATACCAGCGATCGGCATCTGGATGATTGGCACCCTGTAGTACATTCAGCACTCGCATACCACCGTTCTTGATTCCTTTACGATTTTTCATATAAAAATCATTATTGAACTTGGTGGCGTCTACTGCTTCTTCTAGGGTGCTTATTCCGCAGGCCTCTGCGGCTTTTTTATCGTGTATAACCCAGGTTGGTATATCCAAGGTCATACCATAATCAGCAACACCGTCTAACCATTTGAGCACAGCTTCTCTGCGTTTCTGTGCTCGGGGACAACCAGAGTTGGCCTTCCAATCGCCTTCCCATAGGCCCTTGGCAATTTGGAATCCGCCCGAGTCGCCTAACATCAAGGTACCAGGTTCACGACTACGAACCATGTCCTCAGACCAGTCTTGCTTGGCGAGATCTAGATTGGCATGCCCACCTGAATACAAACTCCACTTGTACGGAAACAGGCCCTTCTGACTGTTAAGCCAGTTCATCATTTCCATATCCGGAATGCCAGCTGGCATTCTAGCAGGATCCACATACGGTCCTGCCACAGGATCACGCTGTTTGCCTACGTAAGTAGCATAGAAACCACTGATGGCCGGAAGGAACACAGCATACTGGCTTTGCCCGTCTGGTCCAAGCTGTTTAGAGGTTAAGTTATCTTGGATCACTTGGTCTGTGCTAATAAAATATAGTTGTAAGTGGCCAAACCAGAATCCACAGTGATCATGGCTGCACCACTGTCACTGATACGGAATGTTTTGTCTCCGGCCAAATCTAGTATACTGATCACAGTTTTAATCGGCCATGACCATGTGCGTTTAAGCACACCCGTAATTGACGGTTCAAACACAAAACTACCAGCGTGAGTTGAGTGATCACCAAAGTAAAACTTTAGATCTCCGTTTTCGGTCCTGACCTGGAAATTGACTTCTTCAGCCATGGCCTGTGCCTGCATTTTAAATCTTTGTATTGCGGCCACGCTGGGAGAGAATTCAACCACCCATGGAACACCTTTAAATTCTATTGTTTTAAGTTTGGCATTCACATGTGTGGAAGCCATAAATCTATAACTGTTTTTAAAGTCACCGGTGGCATTTTGGAAATTGATGCTTTCGGGCTCGCCTGCGGCATTTTTGCTCAAGTTCAGTACTGCATTTTCCCGGTACTCTTGCAAGTTTAACATAATCTTGAGTTTGCTGAGATTAGGCATACCAAACGTGCCCATAAACTCTGCCACTGGATTGGCAAAGGCACCCTGCACCACTACACTACGATCTTCGGCCAGTGCTTCAATTTTGGTCTCAGTGTCTGAGCCAGTGATTCTGACCAGGTCAATACAGCCCAGGTCCAGCGTGTGTCCTACTAAATCTAATAAATGATCTTTCATTGTCGTTCTCCTTGATATGTTATTGTACGCGAGTTATTTAGAATTTGCAACAGGGTTTGGCATTATTTTAGCCATAGTTTGTCCACCTCGTAAAGAAGTTAGATGGCCAGGCTTGCGTAATTCTATCCAGGACATAGGGCTGTTATATTCGTGATAAAAAAATTCAATTGAGTAATTTAATCGTTTTGCTAGATTTTTAATTATAGTAGCCCTGTTGTAGCTTGCATAATTATTTTCTACCAAGATTAACCCCGCCGGTCTCTCACAATCGTTAAAGGTCATAATCAGCGTTCCTCCTGGGCGAAGTTTTTGATAGATTTCTACAAGATATTTTTCAATCATTTCGAACGGTCTAAAATCAAAATAATGATAGGCCAAACAAATACCAAACTGTTCATTGGGTATTTTTTCTAAGATGTTGTGATCAAACGATTCTTTAATAACATACTTACGCAATCTTTTTTGGTAAGTTTCGGCGTAGCTTGATAGATCCACCAAATCCAACAGATCATAGCTTTCATCAACAAGATACAAAGGATCATTACCCACCATGTACTGCATAAATGGTTCTTCGCCTGGATGTATGATCATGCCTGGATAATGCCAATTGTTGTGTTGCATTATTCGAGCTACAAATAGAGTTTCAGTTTTGGGATCAATTTTAAATTGGCGATTACGGAACTGTTTTGGAAAGTTTGGGTGTTGGGACAATCTTTGGTCTAGCTCCGATTTGTACCATTGAGAACTGCGCTGGAACCATTCTTTTTCTTCTTGTTCGATTTGATTTTTTATTTGCGCCTTTAGTTCGTCTAGTATTTTTTCAAAATCAGTGAATCCTGACAGTATTTCTTGATGTTTAATTTGTAGACTTTCGGTGTTGATAGCACCTGATGAACGTTGTGCAACAAACATGACCTTGAATAATTCCTGCAACACATTATTGTGTACGTCAACAGACGATACCTGTTGCAGTTGTTCCCAAAAAGTTATAAGTTCTCGAAATGTCATTAGGTCCACGAAAACAGTGTTTGGAATGTATTTTCAGTGTTGGTAGCCGATGCCAAGTCCCAATCTAGCACACTTAATAGGTTGTCAATCTTTTGATCTACCACCGTGGCTTCCATTTCACCATCGTCAAACGGCAGATCCTTGAACCATTGTGGCAGGTGTATTTCGTCTGTGGGATAGCCAATTGATGTCCAACCTAGGGGATTGTTTTTTAGTTTACACACAATGGTTTTCATACCATCCACAATCTGTAGACTGTATCGGTCACCATTCATGGCTCGCAAACTATTCCAGTTTAAGGCTGCACGTACATGACCGGGCATGTTGGCCTTGCCTAGCCGTTCTTCTTCTTTGCCATACTTGGTCAAATTGTTCACACGTTTGGGTGAACCTTTTTCCCACCCGGGTCTGTCTTTAAACACATACTTGAACTCACGAATCTTTTCTATAATTTCTTCACGTGTGGCACCAGTCAACACATCGTCTAATATAGTGCTCAAGAATTCTTGGATGATCTTGGGTGTGTCTGATCTTTTAAGATCCAAGCCCATGGCCTTGACCTTGCCAGGTCGACCATTGACATCTTGCCTCTTGCCTTCTTTGTCAATAATCATGACAGCATAGCGTTTCTTGGTGATGAATAGACCTTTGCTTGCTACCACTTCACGACCGCCACGTATCACTGCGCCCATTTCTCTAGGCACATGGAATGCAGTTTCCATAAAGCCTGGAAAGCTGGCATTGACCTGATCGGCAATACTATCATACAACTGTATGGCAATTTCTTTTGACCATGACATGGTACCTGCATCTATTTCACTCTTTAGCACAGGATAAGCGGTAAAATAACAACTATCGGTATTATGCACTAATATGTCGTTGGCAAAAAAATACGGGTCCTGATCTTCTATACTGAGATCATACACATAGTCATCTACTTCGCCAAGACATTCGATACTCTTTACGGTTGTTCTTGTAATATCCATTCTGTTACCTTATCAATTGTTTTGACTTTATTATTTCGAAAATCTGATTCCCAAACTACTAATGTTTTAAATCCCAAATCCTGTGCTGTTTGCAATTTTAACATATTTTGGTGCCATATATCAACCGCTAGTGTGCCTCTTATTGTAGCGGTGCCAGTATAGATATTGGGGTTAGCATGCCAATAATCACCATTGAATTCAATAATACAATTGCCGTGTTTTACATCATAGACAACATAGGTATTCAATAAATGAGACCATTTACCAAATGGTCGTTTAGATGAAGTATATTCAAGAGGTCCTACTTTATCTTCAAGCATGTTTGTAAATTCTTCTTCAAGATTACTAATATATCTTCCTCCAGAATTTTTTCTTGACAAGATAATGTCTACCGCCTCGTCCAAGGTAATTCCTAATTTTTCAGAAATACTCACCGGGTCATGTGGGTCTTTCTTTTTCTTATTAACTTCAAGATATTTTTTTATACCATTGGTTGCACCGTACTTTTCAATAAAATATTCCTTGGTATTGGTATATCCTTGTCGTTCGCAATATTCTTGCCATTTAGCAACTCCAATTTCTTCGCCATAACGTGTGATCATGTTTTTAATAGTTACTGCTCTTGATGAATTATACTCGTCAAACTGTTTGCGTGTCCAGCCGTATTTTTCATGTTTGTATTCAAAAGTATTAGTGGTTGCTTGCACATTACAATACTCATTCCATCGTTTTTGACCTTCCACAGTTCCGTATTTTTTGATAGCTGAGTTAAGTGTGAACCCGTATTTTTTCTTTAATTCTGAATCTACTATCTCACTACCAGGATGTGCGGCCATATACTCCTTGCCGTTTTTGAATTTTCCGGTACAGTTGTATTTGAAGTGTGTCCACTGCAATCTCGGGGCTGAATACCCGCACTCTAAGCATGTTGGCATATGATGATACTCCTATCTTCATAGTATTTATGTATTCAGACAAATAATTAAATCTTTATCCTGGATATCGTTGGGTTTTACTTCCATCAGAAATCCGTCACGATCTACCATTACACTATGGTCTTCGGTTACAGTAACCGATTTATTATTTTCTAGCGTAATTTTGTAAAGTTTCTTTTTTGTTTTGTGACGCATTACATAAGATATATTGCTCATTATAGGAGAATCTTCATACGCATTAAACCCTACGACTTTGGCCAGTGCCCCGGTAGCATATTCCTTATTACCAACAATACAATGTTCGGGAGTCTGTCTAAATAATTCTTCAATAGCTATTTCTCCAGAATCAGTCTTAATAAGAGTATCGCCGGTTACACTGTCACCATAAATGATTGCTTCGCCCACGTGATCGTATTGGCCAGTAATGCATTCATTTACATACGCATCCATATGACGTGCAATGGCCCGTCCGGTAAGAGTCGTGGATTGTCCAATACGCTTATCAAAGAACCTGCAACCAGGATTAAGAATAGCACCATATAGGCTATTAAGATTAATCTTCTTGACCAACTGTCTTTTATCCCAATATTCTTCATCATTTTTATCTGTACATTCTTTAAGTTTGGCCTGCATGTCTTTACGTTCGGCATACCAACGTTTGAGCAGGCCTGGAATTACGGCTTCACGTTCATATGTAAATATTGTGCCGTTGGCAGTGATCATCCAAGGTTGGTTTGAATCAAATATCATCTTCCATACCTCAGCGGCACTGTGTACTGTTTCTGCACCATCACTCCAGTCTATGGTAACTTCAGTACCACGTTGTTGTTCCATTACTGCGGTGTATTCTAGTGATCCAAACAGGCCTTCCCATGCGGCAGCAAAGCTGGCTCCACCACGCATCTTGTCTGCGATATACCGGTCGGTCATTGTTTGACGCAGTTGTCCAACAATGGTTTCTGGCCCCATGTTGAGAGCACGGATCGCCGACGGATACAAACTGTTAATGTCAATTGATCCGATGTATTCGTGGATGCCTTTTTTAGGGTAAGCAACATAGGCACCTGCGGCTTGCGTATCTTCATCTGAAAGCCTTTCTCTACGGTTAGGAACTACCATACCTCGTTCATGTGCTTCATTAATAATGGCCTGTTCGG
>JGI24890J29729_1000374_pt1 | contig 29797 bp, 61 predicted proteins | sample FreactcultureFD7_FD_29729 | JGI IMG/M metagenome (IMG submission 29729)
AAAAATATGTCGCTATGCTTTTGGTAGAAGAGTGGTGCAATGACCTTTTGAAATCGACTGTGAGTAACGCCTATCCACTCCAGATCGAATCAATTGATCGTATTATAAAAATAATTTGTGACGGAGAATGTTAAATCAACCTGCGTTTAAATGGTCTGAGAGATAACTATGAAAAAATACTAAAAACTTCTTCTGTACCAATGACTTGGTTGGAGATAACTATGAGACGAATGCGAAAAACTGCTGTAACAATGTCTGAGTCTTGGTCTGGGTCTGAGTCTTGGTCTAGTTCTTGGACTAGGTCTAGATCTTGGACTAGGTCTTGGACTGGATCTTTTGGGTCTGGGTCTTGGTTTAGGTCTTGGTCTTGGAGATAACTATGAAACAAATGCGAAAAACTGCTTTGCGAATGTCTGGGTCTAAGTCTTGGTCTAGGTCTGGGTCTGGGTCTGGGTCTGGGTGGTGGGTTGGGTCTTGGTCTAGGTTTGGATCTTGGTCTTGGTCTAGGTTTGGGTCTAGGACTAGTTCTTGGTCTTTGTCTTGGTCTAGTTCTTGGTCTTTGTCTTGGTCTAGTGTTTGGTCTTTTGGGTCTGGGTCTTTTTGGAGCAATCGATGAAACGAATGCGAAAAACTTCTGTACCAATGTCATGCNTCTNGGTCTATGAATACCCATAGGAATACATTTCGGTTTAATTCTGAGTCTCAGTCTTGGTCTATGTCTAATTGTAGGGCTACGCTTTGGTCTATGTCTAGAGCTATGTCTAGGTTTAAGTTTATTTATTGGTCTTGGAATAGAACGAAATAAAAATTTTTGAGCGGCATTTTTTTTGTGTGGGCTTAATTATAAAATTTAAAGCCTATATCTATAAAACAAAAATTTAACCGCCAATTTTTTTGCAACATATACCACAAAAAAACTTTTCATTAAACAAAAAGGAAAGACCGTCATAGCGGTAGGGGGTGGGGGGGGTAAAAATATTTTTTTAAAGTTTTTTGCTTTTAATTTTTTAATTATTATTTTTGTAACATTTTATATGGTACAAATAGAGTTTTATTAAATACAATTGCATTAATGATTGTATTTAATAAAATTGCATTAATGATTGTATTATAATTGAAATGCAATTGCATTAAATGCAATTGCATTTCAACCTACCATTAGATCAATCTTGAATCAATGTAATGATTGTATCGTAATCTTTTAACAAATACTTCTGATTAATGTGCACCCATTGACCATCAGCGTAGAACACTGGCCATAACATTGCCAGTGCTGCGTGCCCATAGACGCGATAGGCAACGTCTCCAATGCAATACGTTCTGTTCGATCCGATCATGAGGATGGGCGTGGGGTGGGATAGAACGGCGTCTCTGATTGTCATGGTTGCGGTTGCGGTTTTCATTTGACTGTCCCTTATCATGAAGACTGGTGAGTTGTTTCCGACACTAGACATGGTACAAATAGAGATTGAATACAAAGTAACAGGGGGGAAATTAATCCCCCCTGTCTCGACATTAACCGATTGAATCAAAGACACCTTCAAGAGTGGTGCTTAATGTCGCCTTCAATTCGTCGTAGAAACGCTCTCTAGCTTCCCTCATGGCTTGAGCGGCACGCATCCCACTGCCCTCGATCTCATCTTGATACGTTCTGGCAGCACTGTCGTAGGCATCATCCCAAGCCGTGGATGTGTCGCCGCTGTCGTCTAGGTTCTCGTCGATCCAGTCCATGAGCAGAGCTTTGACGCTGCTCTTGATTGCCTTGCGTGTTGCGGGAGCTTTGTAATCAGGCATGATCGTATCCTTTGTTGAAAGTTGGTTGAAGAGTTGACCGAACGCTATACATGGTACAAATAGAGATTGAAGTCAAAGTAACAGGGGGGGAAATTAATCCCCCCTGCCATTTCAATTGTCGTAAGGTTCGTCGCGGTCGGCTGGATATAATCCAGCGTAGTCGTCGTCGTCAGAACATTCGTCATCGTCGCAATCTTCTTCGTCGTAGTCGTCGTCGTCACCCCAGCGACAATCGTCGTCAGATTGAAGACAATTGTCGCACATTGAGACGCGATTGTTGACTGGCAACTCTGCACCGCAAGTGCATACCATGTTGAGTTGTTGCCCACTTTCGTTGAACGAAGGGCAGCAGCCTTGCTCATGTCCGCAGCAGGGGTAATCTTCGCAATAAGACATTGTAATCCTCATCATTCTAGTGGTTGAAGTTGACCGAACTCTATACATGGTACAAATAGAGATTGAAGTCAAAGTGACAGGGGGGGATTAATTTCCCCCCCCTGTCGCCTGTCAATTTAGGCAAGGTGACAAATCGCGGGGATGGGGATCCCAACCTGGTCCAAAGTAGTCGGCATCACCAACCGTTTTATCTCCGCACTTCCAACCAACCATATCCTCTTCATGTTGCTTGGTTACCTTGCTGAATTGAGTGTACCATTCATCGCCCTCAAGCCCGCCCAAAGTGACTGAACACTCTGAGCAAATTTTGTAATAGAAATCAGGATAGCCCGATTCTTCAATTAAGAAATCACTGAATGTCGAAAAATGGTTGACGTTACCGCAACGAACGCAGGTGCATGAGTTGTTTGAAGTGGCGACTGAAACGAGCGTGTTGGAATCTTGAGCGTTCATATTATTGTCCCTTGTCTGACCGACTGAGTGAAGTTGTTTGACCGACGCTATACATGGTACAAATAGAGATTGCCGTCAAAGTAACAGGGGGGAAATTAATTTCCCCCCTGCCGGTTTACTTGACTTCAATTAAATGTACTTTAGTACGACGGTTGAAGCGAATCTTCATTGTGCTTCCGACTGGTGCGTCCTGCTTGTTAATGTACTTTCCATCGTATCTGCTGCTAATGTCGCAGATCTGAAAGTCTAGGTTCTCATCCCAATCTTTCTGAACCGCTTCTTTTTTCTTGTAGTCACGACCGGAGGCGGGAACCAGTGTCAAAAACATTTGCTTTTCCTATCTTGAAGACTGAGTGAAGTTGTTTGACCGACGCTATACATGGTACAAATAGAGATAGAGGTCAAAGTGACAGGGGGGAAATTAATCCCCCCTGACTTGGTTTTATTCTGGTCTGGTCGCGTTTTTATAATCGTGTTCCCAATCGCTTTCCTCATCCTCATCCTCATCCTCATCCTCATCCTCATCCTCATCCTCATCCAACTCAACAGAAAAAGATCCGACAGTATGTCCGTTGATATCACGCAAAGAACCATCAAGGAATCCATCCCCGACTTTTTTGGATACTTCGGCAATGATTCTGGCAAGTTCTTGATCGTTCTGAAACGCATCATTATTGAGATTGACCGTCATTGAAAATTGAGCCATTGAATTGTCCCTTATCTTGACCGACTGAGTGAAGTTGTTTCCGACACTATACATGGTACAAATAGAGATAGAGGTCAAAGTAACAAGGGGGAAATTAATCCCCCTTGTTTTCAATTAGAATGGTATTTCTTCGGATGATACCATCAAGAGTTGTGGTATGATTGTTGATTGACTTTCCAGCCAATCAAGTTCGTCAAGTTCTGCCTCCAGAACTTCAACGGGAATTGTTTCATCTTCAAAATCTTCGTGCCATTGATCCATCGTTCGCTCCGAAGTAAGAGAGAGTTGTGTTTAACCGACACTCTACATGGTACAAATAGAGATCAGCCCTTGGTTAGTTCGTCGAATTTCGCTTCAGCCTTTTCTTTTGATGTCGTTCTGACTTCACAATGAAATCGGGATGACACAGCGTAGCTACCGTCCCTCAATTGCCCCATCAGGATCGTCGTGTTGAGGCGTTTGGAGTGTCCACGCCTCAACACAGCCATATTTCCGGCATCGGTCTTAAACACGATTGTAGCCTTGTTAAAACGAATGGGACGTTTTCACAAATCCCGTTGTGTTTATCCGCTCGATGTTACACAAATAGATATTATCTATTTTTATTTCAGAGACGATGTGAATTGCGATTCGTTTTGCACGTTTCACAATTTTCTCAGCCTCATGATATTTTGACGAATCTCGATTCAGATCATCCATGATTTTCATCCTTTTCAGAATGTGACTTTGTATGAGGTTTCTACCACGGGACCGACATTATAATTATTCCCTTGTTTAACGTCAATAGAGAATTCTCGTTTGACGTTGTTGGAGTGATGGGCACAACCTGAGAACAGTAGAAGGACAGCGGCAATCAGCAAGATACGTTTCATTGAAATCCCTTTCGTTGAGTTGTGTTTTGTTCCGACACTCTAAATGGTACAAATAGAGCTTGAGAATAAAGTAACATGGGGGAATTTTCCCCCATGTTACTGATAATCACTTAGTGGCGTATTTTTTCATCCATTTTGCTTGATCTTCGATAATATACTGTTCTGCCAATGGTCTGACTTCATTGTACAGGGGATGATCTTCAAAAATAATGACACGTCCCTTGTCAAAGTAGTCTGTCATGTAGTCAGTGTCGTTGGCGTAGATTTCGGGAAATATAATTCCCAAATTTCTTTCGTAATCTTTTTCGTAAAGAGTTACACATTTTTTACGGTCTTGGTCGCGTGGGTTTCCGCAATTGTCAAGACTGTAACGAATCTTGGCTTTGACCGTACCGTCTGTGACGTAGAATTTCTTGAACTTGACCATTGTAATTCCCTTACTGGAGGACTGAGTGAGTTGTTTCCGACACTATACATGGTACAAATAGAGCTTGAGGATAAAAGAACGGGCGTTTCTGCCCGTTCCTTATGTCAGATAGTTTGAATATCTTCAGCCTTGATTTTCGCTGATTCTTTTTCAACGTACTGACAAAACTGTTCGTAAACCTTTTGGCGTGTGCCTTTGAAACCGTAATGTTCTTTGACTAGAGAATACATGGTTTGTCCACGTCCTCTCATACCTTTCATTTCAAGGTAAAAACGTCCCTTGATGGAAAGAAGGCTGAAAATCGTGATTCCATGTTCGGCGAGTCTAGTTGACATTGCACATCCTTTATCTGATTGAGATAGCAGGGGGAAATTTCCCCCTGCCTTGGTTTTGTCAGGATACCCGAACTATCCGGTAAATCACATTCCGATCACGCACCCCTGAACGTACACAAACCGATTCGTTGACTTCTAATTGTTGCCACGGTTTCTCATTGTCAACGCTAACTAGCATATTAAGGTTAGCGTTATAGCGTTCGACTTCCCTAAAGCCACACACGACTTCACCTGTCATTGTGTCTAACACGGTGAATGTATGGGAATCAAGGTTGGTTTCTTGAGCGTTCATATCACTGTCCCTTATCTTGAAGACTGGTTGAGATGTTTCCGACACTATACATGGTACAAATAGAGCTTGAGTTCAAAGTATAGCAGGGGGAAATTTCCCCCTGCCTTGGTTTTTTCAGGATACCCGAACTATCCGGTAAATCACCGGCGCTCTATACACGAATGATTTGACGCAAACCTCTTCGTTTACTTCGAGATGCTGCCACGGTTTCTCACCCATAACGCTAGTCATGTGCATGAGATGTGAGTTATCACGGCTAACACCCTTTAAACCTGCGACGACTTCACCTGTCATTGTGTCTAACACGGTGAATGTTTGGGAATCAAGGTTGGTTTCTTGAGCGTTCATAGTATTGTCCCTTATCTTGAAGACTGGTTGAGATGTTTCCGACACTATACATGGTACAAATAGAGCTTGAGTTCAAAGTATAGCAGGGGGAAAATTAATTCCCCCTGCCACGACTTCACCTGTCACCGTTGATAAATTTCTGAATTTCATGGATACAGGCGGTTTTGGCTTTCTCTAAAGAGTCAAAATCACCATCCCAGCGATCATTGTCCCAGATTACGTTATATTCGTCTTGGAACATTCCGACACTGGCATGATAGATGGTATCGTCACGCGATAACTCGATTTCAGCCCAATGTTTACCCTGAGTCATTGACCAAATCGTTCCATCAATCGTAGACCACTGATTGGCTGTTTGTAACACTTGATTGTCCCTTATCTTGACCGACTGAGTGAAGTTGTTTCCGACACTATACATGGTACAAATAGAGCTTGAGATCAAAGTATAGCAGGGGGAAAATTAATTTTCCCCCTGCTATTCCTTTTTAGATTGTCAAGGTAGGTTCTTCAATGGTGACTTCCCCTTTAATTGTGACGATACCTTGTTTTGATTTTTTGGGCAATTGTTCTGTCATGTTAGTTACCCTTTCCATAGCAACGTCGATATCTTTTAGACGTTCCGCTATGATGGAATTACCTTTCGCCTTTGATTCCAGCGCTTCTTTCATGCACTCTACGATAGTTTTCATCATGTTCTCACGTTGAAAACCGGCTTTCTCTAGGATCAAAGCCAGTGTTTCTTTCAAGGGAATATCGCACGTTGGCGTATATTCGCTTGGTTCGCCTTTCTTGACAGTCGCCTTGATTGTTACGGAGATTGTGGTATCGACAGCATAGACGCCTGGTGCGATTTCTTTCTTGAAGTCTTTTGTTTCCTTTTCAAGAATCGAAGCAATCGCTAGAGAAATCATATCATTCATAGTGTCTGTCCCTTATCTGGAAGGCTTTGGTTAGTTCCGACACTATAGTATAACAAACTATAGTGTCTTAGTCAAGAGTTTTTTTCCTGACACTATACATGGTACAAATAGAGCTTGAGGTCAAAGTATAGCAGGGGGAAAATTAATTCCCCCTGCCTTGGTTTTGTCAAATATTTCGACCTTCTGAAGTTTTCCAATAACCGGCGAATGGAATATCAAGCCATTTATTTTGGTTGATATTGCATATAAATGGTTCGATTTGCCGAGGAAATTTGTAATTTTCTTTCAACCATTTCTCTACTTCTGGCAATGATCGGACATAGAGATCGGTTGCGTAGTAAGAGAAATCATTTTGCGTCAATGCTGGAAATGCTTCCATCAATTGTTGTTGTAGAACTGGCAACGAGTTATTTGTCATTGAATCTGTCCCTTGTGTTGAAGTGTTGTGAGTTGTACCCGACACTATACATGGTACAAATAGAGATTGAACACAAAACAACAAAGGGGAACATAAATTCCCCTTTGTTTTTTTCAATTACATTCCGTATATTTTGCCATCATCACCGACATAGAGCGTAAATTCGCCATATGTTTCAGATGCCTTTGTCAATTTTTTACCGATTTCATCATCCCAATCACCATCCCAAAATCCGGCACCGTGTCCATTTCTCGTAAGCCAAAAATCGTGTCCGGCACGAGACAGATCAGATGAAATGTCTTCACAATTTTCGGATTGAAATTTTTCACAATCCTTAATCATTTCATTGATGGTTTCATCAGCGATATCAGTTGAATTATATTCATCTAATGGTTTATCATCATTATCAGATGACGACCATAGGGCGGTTTCCAGATAAGCCTTTGTGAACTCATCGAAATTTCGATTTGACATTGTATCTATCCCTTATCTTGAAGACTGTTTGAGATGTTTCCGACACTATACATGGTACAAATAGAGATTGAACACAAAGTAGCAGGGGGAAATTTAATTCCCCCTGCTAAGATTGTTTACACTGTGAAGAGGTGTTTTATATCATCCCAAGAATACCAATTGCCACCAATTTCAACTCCATCGAGAATGGGAAAATCAAATATGGATTCTATTGATGAATTTTGGGAATCCATTGCTTTTTTCAAGATTTCCATATCATCATCAGGAATTTCATCCCATGAATTGTCATAGGCTTGAGTTTCCGAGTCATAAACTCTGATCCCTATGGACTCGTAGCCTGATTTTGTCCCGATGAATTTCGTTGGTTCAATCACGATTCGATTTGACATTGCACATTCCCTATTCTGTGAGGACTTGGTTAGTTCCGACACTATAGTATAACAAACCATAGTGTCGTTGTCAAGATGTTTTTTCTTGACACTATACATGGTACAAATAGAGATATCAGGGTGAAAGAAATTTTATCTTTCACCCTGTATAGATCATATGTAAATTAAGACATAGTTGTATTCAATGCTGAAAGGAACTTTAAGACTCAATACACGATGCCATTCTTGTCTTGTCAATTCATATTTCCATTCACTCATCATGACTTTCAACACTGTTTGTCTATCTTGTTTCCAAGTATAGGCATTAACCGCCCAATTCATCATGGTTGGAGCGTGTGTGGTTTTTGTGCTTTGAATATGAACACGACGAGTTTCAATTAGAACAGGCATTCGATTGACCTTTCGGAATGGTTGTTGAGTTATCACCGACGATCTATGTGGTACAAATAGTGTTATCGGTATAATCGACTTTGAAGTTCTTTCAAAGCGATTTTATGGTCATGTTTTTTAAGACACACAAAAGAGCAAAAAAGCCCTTTTACATCAATTGTTCTGCCTGGCATTTCAATTGAATAAGACTTCACATATCGTTTCCCTGATATTGTACTCTTAGAACATCCGCAATTATGGCATTGTTCGCCATAATGTTTTTCATATTTGATTTTCATGATATGTTTCTGTTAGTTATCAGAAAATGTGTGAAGCACAGTGCTTCACACATTTATAATTCAGTCAGTTTGGACGTTCTTCACTCATGGCAATCATTTCTGTTTCCATTACAACATGAAATCCATTTGTTGGATCAGGTTGTAATCTGTAATCACATTCATCAATGATATCATCAGGATCGGCATCTTCAGGATGGTCAATCGTGACTTTTACAGTGACATATCTTACGCTTTGCATGACTATATCCTTGTATTGAAGCATTGTGAGTTGTACCCGACACTGTATCGGGTACAAATAGAGATTTTATAAATCAGTCAAACCACTGTAAATGTCATCTCGTTTCAATTCTTCAACTAACACTTTATACAAACTAGGGTTGCGTATATTTCTATACCGCATTTTTCCCATATATTGTGCTATCGCCAATATTCCACAAATACCTCCCTTATCGTGGATCAATTCTCCTCTTTGAATTTGAAAAGCGCCTTTGTGCCAACCGTCTGATTCACGGTAAACATTACCGAATAGAGTATCATAACTAGCGTCTGTTTTGATGGTGTCAATCTCGTAGAACCATCTTGTACCACGTGAACCGTGCCAAGTATTCTGAAATCCAGTCATCACATAGCAGATGTCACTGACCGCATCCATCAAATCGGCATTTACAGACAATGTAGACCAGCCCATAGATCACTCATTCCTTATCTTGAAGCATTGTGAGTTGTACCCGACACTGTATCGGGTACAAATAGAGATTGATTTAATTGTATTGCTTAATGAATTTCTCTCTTGCTTTAATCATGATTTCATTAAGTCTTTCATCACTTTGATCGAAGTTAAAACCTAAATCCTTACTGTTCTGGATAATGACTCTACCCATTCTACGCTTGTTATAATGGAATCGAATTTCTTCGAATGGTTGTTTCCCAAAGTTTTCCATTAAGAAGCGGACATTTTTACTATGTGAAACGCTGTTTTTTTCACCGTTGTTTATTGATACCGTATATCCTGTTTTGATTGCGACTTCAGCAAGAGTTCGCACAAACAGTTTGCCAACGATACGAGAAGAATCCGTTTTGAACGACATAGCACTAACTCCTTATTCGACTGGTCTTGGTTTGGTTATCACCGACGATCTAGGGCACAAGTTGTTTTGTACCCGACACTGTATCGGGTACAAATAGAGATTAATACTCAATTGCATACCAAGGTTTTAGCTCATGGATATCCTGAGCAAGTTTCATTGCAAAGATAATCTCTGCAAATTTCTGAATTGCATCATACGCATTGTTATATGACGCAATTTCGTTTTGATCTACATCTGGCGGAACACACATATCACCCTCATACCGACTCCATACAGAAACAGAGTATCCAGAAACCTTGGGTAGTTTTTCACCACCAATTCTTTTCTGAACTACCATACATGGATCAATAGTGACTCCATAATCATCAGATGAGATACAAGGATCATTATCTGATTCAGGGTGAAACTGAATTGTGACATCTGGCAAATGTTTTTCAAAAACTTTTTTTGCCAGTTCAAATGTTTCTTCAATCTTCATATCAGAATCTCCTTTGTGTGATGAAAAAAAGAGAGGGCAAGCTAGTTGGGTGTGTACGATTGCTACACCCTCTCTTTTTTATTTTGTACCCGACACTGTATCGGGTACAAATAGAGATCAGTCTAAATCAGTCATTCCATTGTCGTAAAGAATTGTTGATACACATTCCTTAGCAGCATCATTGATTTCTTCTTCGTCAAAATCTTCATCGAAGAATTGATAAAGGTCAATATCTGGAAGATCATCTAAAACCATACCTGTTTTGCTTGCAAGCATTCTGTTGACAATTGATCGAAAATCTCTCAAAGTCATAATCATATCCCTTGTCTTGAAGCATTGTGAGTTGTACCCGACACTGTATCGGGTACAAATAGAGATCGTCAGTTGGTTTTCAAAATTTCTCGTGCTTTACACACAGGACATCCAGCACACGGTTGTTCACCGATAAAGTCGTGTGTGTTTTCAAGATATTCCTTGTTATTTTCCTCTACAAGTTTCAATAGGTCTTGTAGGGCATTTATTGCATTGTTCAAAGGTGAAGTTATCTTCGCAGATAACGCATCACCTTCAACGGCAATATATCCATCGTTATAGGGATTACGGATCATTTCACCTGTATTTTCCAGAAATGATCCATCCAGACCTATCATTGCTCCTGATTCTTGGCATTTACGAATTTCCATTTCAACTGGAAGTTTCGTATCTGGATCAATCACAGTTGTGTTGCAAACATAAAATGATTCTTCAATCATCTCATCTGTCCCTTGTGTTGAAGTGTTGTGAGTTGTACCCGACACTGTATCGGGTACAAATAGAGATCAGACGCTCAATCTTCATTCATCAAATAACCTACTTCATGCCAATTGAAAATATCCTTTGCCATAAATCCTGTTTCTTCCCATTTGACTTTAATTCCTTCTTTCCCAATAGAAATGACGTTTCCTTTTATTCCTGTAAAGTGTATGTGATAAACCCGTTTCATTGAACATGAAAATTTCTCATGTATTGAAACAGATGCAATTGATCTAATTGCATTAATTTCCTCAATTTTTTTGCTTATCACTTCTTCTCCAAAACGGAGACACAACAAATTATGAATAGTTTCAAGTTCAGAAGCGGTTATGATTTTTTCTTTTAAATTGTTTAATTGTCTATAGCCGTAAAGTTTATGAATAATACGTTTTTCTTCATAAACTCCAATGTCAAATCTTCTAACATATTCAGTTAGAAAAAAACTTCTATTTTTGGTCAATACTCGTAAATGTGACCCGCCCTTGCTCTTGTTTGTTTTTCTCATCTCTGTCTCTCCGTTAATTGGATTCCGTTGAAGTGTGTACCCGACAACATATCGGGTACAAATAGAGATATTGGGGAAAAAGATACAGGAGATGTGATTCTCCTGTATCTTTCACAAAATATTACTGAAGGATTATCAAGAATCCTGATTCAGACCATTCAAAATTGGATTTTGCTGTTTTTTCTTTCCATTCAACCGTTATTCCGCTTTCATTAGCAGAAGTGATTTTTCCTAAGAAGGATGGAAAGTGTTTGTGATGAACTTCCTTGTTCACAATTGTATTCATGAAATTTAAATACAATTGATTGATCGGAACAGAAATATTCTGTGAAGAATTTTCTTTTTGTTTTTTTGCTGGATCAAACTTACCATCAAAGTAGGCAAGCAATGACATAACTCCCCACTTCACATCGGGAAAATCATTAAATGCTTGATTGACCTTAGTTTCATTTTCAGCAATTTTCATCCATCTGATGTACGTGTCATAACTGGCATCAGGAAATAATACCTCAATTTCCTTTTGGTAACATCCAATTTGAATAATTTTTTTAAGTTCCAAGAGCTTAAAGCCATTATTCATTGCATTGTAGATACACTTCATTCTGATGAACGAGTCATTACCTAGAATTTGATTTTTCAAATTGAAAAGTTCGGCAATGCCTTTTTTCAATTCGCCCACAAGTTCTTCATATCTAAGAAGATTTTCAGCATTGACTGGAGGAACATGTTCAGCACTGAAATCCTTACGCTCTGATGTCTGATTTTCAACATCAGTCGGTGGTTTAAAACCATAGATGATAGATACTTCTCCATTTGAGAGAATCCTATCTCTGATTTGGTGTTTGCTTCGATAATTGTACAATCTGCTTAAAACAGTTTTCTTTGCATCTCCAAGATGCTTGACTGCTTCACTCACTGGCATTTCTTTGCCATTTTTTACCACAACCAAAATTTTGTTTCTTGTGAACTTCCTTCTGTCATTTGGAACCGGAATTGGGTTTGGAATGGCATTAGAAATTCGATTTTTGATAATTTCATCTACTTCCGTATGAAATAGATATTTCTTTTTTCTTGAACGCAACTTGTTATTCACTGCCCATTGCACACGAAGAATTTCTTCGCTAGTTGCATTTGGTCGAATTTTTTTGACGTAATCTCTCGTACTCATCACGCTATCATTCGTTTCGATCATCGCTGTTTCCTTCGGTATTGGATTTACTGAACACTATCACTGGTACAAATATGGTTTTCTTGGTAAACCATCAACCGTGTTTTAAGAAGTGACGGATTATTCAACGTCACTTCTAAGGCATTGCTCATTGATAACTCTCAATGGATCTAACGATATGCACAAGATCAAAATTGCTCATAAGGAGAAAGCAACTCCCAAGTGCCGTCCATTATCAACATCGCCCTATGATAAGCGACATACAATGCCTTTTGGTATTTTTTTACGCTTAGTTGCGTTTCATCAAGTCCAGAATCTTTTGATTTGGCTTGACTTCGGTTGTTTCAATTTTGACGATTACCAATTGTGGTTCGCCAACATCAATGAGTCGTGGAATTAGGTCTGGTTCGTCTAATAAAACCTGACAAACCTGATCTAGTGTCCAGCCCTCAATTGGTTCGTCTTCACTATCGCACATTTGAATCCAAGAACCATCTGGATGAACCAAACGTGCTTCAAATCTGGAATGGATCAAACTCATCTGACTTTCCCTTATGGTTTCTGTCAGGTGAACCACAGTGATTCACCTGACACTCTACATGGTACAAATAGGGCTTTCTCAAAAAGCCTTAATTGTAAGGTTTTGAACAGGAAGCAAAGAAATGTTAATCACTTTTTGCTTTGGTTCTTCTTTTTTTTCGATATTTACGATTGGAAGGTGATGTTCATGTTTGTCATTCCTTTTTTGAGTGTGTTTACAGCCAGATAAACACATCACTAGAACAGCAACCGTTATCAATCGCATTGTCAATTCCCTTCTACTTAGTGGATTTGTACCCGACACTGTATCGGGTACAAATAGAGTTCGTTAGTTGCCTTGTTTCAATTTTCCTTGTCTCATTAGTTCAGGTATATCGGATGTTTCTTTTATCTTTTTTGCTACTACTTGGAGCGACTCAGCAACTCCATGCAAGGCACATCTCGTTATTACGGGATCATATTTCTCAGTGCCTAACAATTGAACAGTAGTGAGCAGACATTGCAACAATGTGACCGATTCTCTGATTGATTCTTTTAAACCGTCTTTGCTATCCATCATATTCATCATTCCTGTGAGTTGTTGTGGTTGAAGTTTTGTACCCGACACTGTATCGGGTACAAATAGAGAATAGCAGGTTGTCAGGTTGCCCTCATGTCAGAAGAAATTTCCATGTTTCGTGCTATTGACTTGAGCAACTGAGCAATTCCAAACAACCCACCTTTGAGAAACCATGCATCTTCGTCATGGTCAAAATCGCAATTTCTAAGCAATTCAAGAGCCTCAAGTGATTCTTTCAAAGAATCAACCGAATCCTCGATTATCACTTTCAATTCGTCTTGTTCGGAATTTGTCGTCGTCGTCGTCGTCATTTTCTTCATTCCTATCAGTTGTTGTTGACCTGTACCCGACACTGTATCGGGTACAAATAGAGTATAGAACACATTCTTCTATTTGTCAAGACTTTTTTTTATTTTTCCAAGCCTTGACTAATTTTCCAAATCTTGACCGCTTCCCATCCTTTCATGTCCAGTTTTTCCACAGTCTCTAGTGCCTCTTTATGATTGTCTGCTTCAACCTCTATCTCAAGTTTACTCTTTGTCAAACTTCGAGACATCAACACAGTATACACCTTTTTCACGTTTAGTCCTTCCACGGTTGAATAGAATGGTGTAAGACGCAATTGCCTTACACCATTCTTTGATATCAGTTGTTGACTAGAACTGGTTCATAACCACTCTCGTCGTATGCAAAGCAAACACATTCGTCAACAATCTCAGCTTGAATTTTTCCAGAAATAAGATCATCAACACACTTGTCGCTTAGTCCATACGCCTTGAAAATATTCCCGAAATATATCCTGTCTCTTTCGACGGGATACATCTTTTTAGCCGTTGCAAGAATGCCAGGAATATAAATCATAGGAGTTGACCGCAATGTGAATGGAACGATTTCTGCCATCTTACTATCTCCTGATAGAAGTGTTGTGAGTTGTACCCGACAACATATCGGGTACAAATAGAGTGTATCATAAACTCTTCTGTTTGTCAAGACTTTTATATCGCTTCACAATTTTTGAAGTTTGCAACACAAGATACCAATCTTCATCAGGAGCAAATTCGCTTTTTGCTTCCTCTGCTTCTGCAATTGTTTTAAATTGCCAATCCATAGGATATTCATATACAGATGGATCAGACCAAGGAACCAACAGTCTAGGAGTTTCTTCCCATTCAACTGTTTTATGTTCACGCCAAACATACCATGACTCACCTTCAATCGTACTTTCACAAAATTGTTGATAAAATTCTTTTGGTTTTTTCCAATCTTCTTCGTTACCATCAGATGAATAAGTAAACGCTTCTGGCATATACTTATTCAGTGCAATCAATGATGCACAAACCAAAAGATCATAAGGCTTTCTAGTCGTTTTGCAAAATTTAAAATTCTGATCCTTGTATATTGATTTCAGAGGATCGGCATTATGGTATATGCATATTTTTGGTTGTTCAAAAGTTACCCTGAACGTCTCATGTTCTAATTCGGATTCTATATCACCATTAAAACAAATTTCTTGTTCAGAAAATGTTGGTTCGTTATAGCCATGTTCGCCTTTGATTACAATTTCCTTTGGAAGATTGTTTTTCAAATTGACAATTTCGTCAACTGCTTTCTTAAAAGCAATTTTCAATTCGTCTTGTGGCATCTTGCTGCGATCAAACGTCCAATAATGTGTGTAGCCCATCTGACTTGCTCCTCATGGATTTCTCTTTCAGGTAAACCACAGTGATTCACCTGACACTGTTCATGGTACAAATAGAGATCAGGACTCAGAATCTGTCATTGAACTTTTTCTATAGCCTTATTCCTTAACATTGGAAGATTGCACTTACACAATCTCCTGCCAAGGCTTTTACGATATGTCCAATAAATCCTTGCCCATATCTTACCTTCTTCATTCACATCCCAATGAGTGAGTGAAGTCAATTGTTTTTTGAATTTCCTAGAAGTGGTAGGTAACCACTTTTTAAATTCAAAATACTCTTCTTCCGTCAAATAGATTTTTTCACACGATGCCATCTTGATCCTCGTAAAATGTTATGTTGTTGTCTGAGAAAATCATCCACTTGTTGACATCATTGACATCATTGACATCATAAACGCCGTTGTATAGTCTTAGACCCATATTTTCGTATTGGTTGAAAATTATTGCGTCACACTCTTGGGTATGACAATACGCTTTGCGATACGGAAGTATCTTCATCGAAATGCTCCTTGATTTAAACAGTGTCAAGCAACTCACCTGACACTGTTCATGGTACAAATAGAGATCAGACGTGAAGCACAAATCCCCTCACACTTGACCAAAGTTCAAATTGACCAAAAGCACGACTTGCTTCTGTCAAACGTGTTGTTGTCTCTTCACTCCACAATTCATCCTTGAATGGAATTGGATCATCACCCTCTGGAATACAAAGGTTTCTGGAATCCCAAAAATCCTGTGCGATAGCTTCAACTTCAAAATGCTCAAGAATGATATTGATATCATCTTGATTATCTTTAAGAAACTTTTGACAATCTGCTTTTATTTGATCCATAGTTTTAGGATCAAATTTTATCGCAGATTTTTTCTCCAAACATTTAGTGGTCAAGATGGCATATTCTACATATCCATCAATCAACCTGTCCAGAATCGTTTTCTGGTCATTACTTTCAAGAACTACACTCATCGGTGTCAGACTCCTTCACAAACAAACCATCGTGCCCGATAACACATCGGGCACTTAAACATATCTTGCACTCTACATGGTGCAAATAGCGATGTCAAGTCAATTGCTTTGGAATGTATTGATCGTCATCTACTTCTAACTGATCGGTCTCCTCATTGTATGTGACAACCGAAATGCCACCACCACCAATATCATCGTTCAACTCGTCAGCAAGAAAATCACCGTCATCTTGAAGACTGTTCCTGTATGCCTCAACAAGATACTCAACCGCCTTGTCATAGTTCACGATCATTATTCTGTTCCTACTGTTTGAGTGATGTTTGTTCCCGACAATCTCTATGGTACAAATAGAGATTGATGATAAAAAGAAGTGGGGGAATTTCCCCCACTTCTCACCCACCCTATGCCAATATGACGAGTTTGTTTTTTTGTCCACCGTGCGGAGTAATTACCACCGATGATTTTGCGTCTGATCCTTTGCACAAACGACACAATTCACAACTTAAATCTTTCGATTCGTTTAGGCATGTAATTCTCTCACCCTTTACAGGATCAAGACCAATTGCGAAAACTTTCCATCCCATAGACTTGGCAAGTTGATAGTCTGATTCACTTTGCACACTTGCCATACAAACATCTTTAAATCTTTGGTCGCAAGTACGCCATTGATGACTGTATCCTGTATGACCGTTGCTTGACGCCTTAATGATTTTCTCCACAACTTCAAACTTGATTGAAGTCGGATCCCCAAACTCACCTAGACGAACTGGACTTGTAGATTGACGAATCAGCATTAAAAACTGACTCGATGTTAATTTAGGCAACGTGCTAGACTTGTAAGCACGCAAGGCTTTTGCAATATGGAATATGTGAAGTGGAAAACCTTTGACATAACATCCATCAAAGGCGTCACACTGAGGACGCGAACAACCTTGACCATTAGGAACGTCACCGTTGATATGATCTTGTTCAACGTCAACATCTAAGAAAGCAATTTGAATCATTCTACCAGTCTTCCTATTGCCTTTCAACTTAGCAATAAGAACAACACGACGACCAGAAACTAGTTCCGAATCGTATTCGCCTACCGATACAGGCTTTCCACTCCAAAATGATTGAACGCTGCTCATTGGCTTGGAAGTCTTCGATTTTGCAACCTTCATATCTCTGCTCCTTGTCTTGTACTGTTGTTGTTATGTCCGACACCCTAATAGGTACAAATAGAGTATCACAACAACAGTACAATGTCAAGACTATTTTTCAAAAAGAGAGAGCTTTGGCATAACTCCAAATAGTTTTTGCGTCCATATCTTCAGGTAAATAGTTCTTAAGATTCTTTAGGTGTTTTTTAAGTTCTTCCTTTGGTACTGTTGGCAACAATTTAAAAGCATCATTCATATCTTTATCGCGACCAATGATGAACTTCATGATTGTTAATACAGCATGATCAATAATTGGGAATGTTGCTCCGCCAATTTGTGCGTTGGTTGCCGTTTTCAAAATGTAGTGGTTAAGCGGAGCGTTACCCTCATTCGCATCAAGAAAATCGGCATCTAATTGAGGAACATAAATACCACCAAACTCTCCGCTGGTAGCAAGTTGTTGAAAATGAATACCTTTTTGTTGAAGAACCGACTTCACAACGTTAATGTCTGAAGTCAAGAAATCAACGTCAGGAGTTAAAGCACGATCCTGAGTGTAGTTGCTTACAGCAATTCCGCCAATTATGACACCTGGAATATCATTGTCATGAATGAATTGCATTGCGGTTTGTGTTTTTGTAATAGCGTTCGGATTTAGAACAGCCATTTCGTTGAATAGTGAAGATGAATCAAATAAGGAATGATCCTTTAGATTCACAATCTTTTTTGACATGAAGAATTCCTTAAATGTTTTCATGAATATATGTATGAGGAAGATACGATTTTCATAGAGACAGAAGAGGTAATTTAATACCCCTTCTGTCTTAGTTCGCTAAATTGCCTTGTTCACTTTGTCGATGATGTTCCAGACATCACGGAAACGATACAACTGGTTTACAATCTCTTCTGGCAATGGTTCGTATAACCATGACTCACCACATTTATATCCAGTGACTGTACATGGTTCACATTTTGTCCAGTGAACAGTTTTGTCTTGATGGATACAATGAGGATTTAGATCATTGAGGTGCCATCGTTTCCATATGTCGTACAACCTCTTCACAATTTTTTCGTCGAATCCTTCTCCGAATTGAACGATATTGACTTTTTGTGTATCTTCGTCATATAGATAATCGGCAATCTGACCATGACCACCTCTCATATTTCCAGTAATGGATAACACAAATTGTTCATCTACTGGATTGTGTTGAATGTCATACGATTTAGAACAAGTTTTATATCGAAGATTAATATCGACATAAAACTCTGTTCCGTTTTTGAACTTGCCAACAAACTTGTTTTCCGCAATCACTTCTGTCTTGTCAATCATCTGAGTTGTTCCTTATGAGAAGTAGAAGTACACATACACATCGAATATAATGTGTATTGATGCAATCATCAAGATTCCGTGAAGCATACCCTTGTTATACTGATCGTTTTCCCTCTTGTCTTGCAAAAAGGAACGATGTTGATCCATGCTCATAGCATATATTCCTTTGTGAATTCATCTATTGTCAAATGACAAAATGATTCCTCATTTTCATCAAACCATTCCATGCTGATTGTATCAAATTCAGTTATCTTGAATATGGTGGTACATCCACCTTTATCAATTCGATATTCATCATTAGTAGCACAGAATTCGGCGTTGGCTTTAAGCCATTCTTCAATTGCATTCATTTCTTAGCCCCTTCAACGAATTTCACTCCGTTGTCAATCCCAGTTTTTGTTTTGTTATGGAAAGAAGCTCATAAACTTCTTTCCATGTGATTAAGTCGATTTGTTTTCCATCGACCATTAACACATCGTCTTGTTCATCGGAATACGCTTCGTTAATGTCATCATGATTTGACATCCCATATCCAAGAACAAGACGCAAAACTTCCAGTTGACGATTTGTGAGATCGAGTTGGTTAATCGTATCAGTCTTCATATTACTATCTCTCGTTGTGAAGGTTGAAATTGTGTACCCGACACTGTATCGGGTACAAATAGAGATCAATAGGCAATTGTTGATTTTCCCATTGAATCGTATTTTAACTTTGGGATTGCTTGCATGAATTCTTCAAACTCATGTCCGTATCCCCGATCTTCCATCATTTTTGCTGCTGCATATGAAACAGATTGAAGTAACGCAGAATTATCGCTGTAGATAATTCCAGTTGTCGTGTCTCCATACATGTGACGACCAGAATATCGTTCACGAATTTGTATTTCAACACCAAGTTCGTCCCCTGCTTCAAAAATCCGTTGTGCAAGTTCATGAGTCATGTCGAATACTCCCGTTCCTCAATTTGTGAGCCATCTCTTCAAGAAGTGTGACTAAACACACATCAAAACAACCCTGACCTTCGTCTTTGTCTAAGCCAAGATCATCCAGCAAGAAATCTATAAAACCTGAAATGTTGTTGTAATCTCTTGACTCAGTGCCAAAATAGCAATCAATAATCCTGTCAGGAATTTCTTTCGCAGAAACCCATTGAAGTTTATCAATCATGCCATTTTCGGAATAAAGTGTTAATTCCTTATTCTCTTTGTCGAATTTTGAATCTGTGTAATCATTAGCATCAAATTCTAATGATTCAACAGTAACAAAGATTACCCAATCTTCGTTGTCCTTTTTAGTGGATGCTAAAAGAACTTCTACTCCCGATTCCTGAGTATTGTCCCATTGTTCATAATCTTTTTCAATATCCCATTGTTTTTGTTTCATTTTCCATGCAACAGTGTCATATACTGAATCTACAAATTCGCAAGTATCTGGATCAACGATTCGCGAATCTGTACCTCTACCGCTAACCATTTCCCGAACAACGGCATGGCAAATATAGGATCTCTCGCTTGGCGTATGGTCTCTTATTTCAGATCCCAGTGCTTCCAATGCATCCTCCCAAGTCAAATATGAATTAGTCACATTTGTTTGACCATCACGATCATATGATCCATCATAAATTTTACCTTCATATGTTTCTGTATCAATTCCTGATTCTTCTGCTGTCTTTATCCTGCTCATATCATCGCTCCTGTTCACGGTTGAAGTTTTGTACCCGACAACACATCGGGTACAAATAGAGATTGTCACGAGTTTGTCATTTCAAATTGTTTCAATTCATCAAATCGTTCAGCACAATTTTTATGAGAACGATTTAAGTTCTCTATTATTTTTTCAAAAAATGTGATTAAACACTTTTTGAATGGTTTTTTGTATTTATCTAAGCCAAGATCTTCTGTTAAAAAGGCTAAGAATTCAGAAACTTGACCATAGTGACATTTTTCTGTATGCATGTGTAAACATTCTAACACTTTATCAGGAACTAGGTCGGCAGAAATCCATTTCATCTCATAAACACCTTCATCATCAACAACAATCAATGTTTTGTTTTTCTTGTTTAACTTGAAATCTTTATATTCATCAAAATAAAAATTCCAATCTTCAACAACAAAAGACTCCAAATTTCCGTTGCCATCATCAAATGATATTAGGTGAACTTCTACGCCCCGTTTTTGCAATGAATTCCAAGATTTTAAATCTTTTGCAAAATCTTCTGCGGTCTTTGTCATGCTCATATCATAGCTCCTGTTCACGGTTGAAGTTGTGTACCCGACAACACATCGGGTACAAATAGTGAAGTGGTTGAAGTTGTGTACCCGACAACACATCAGATGCGAAAAGAGATTGTCACGAATTTTTTAGCCCTCGTAGATTTCGTGAAGTTTGGTGTACAATTTTCACGAAACCAATTAGCTTGACGTGTACGCTCTAAACTAATTTCAATGAATCGATCTGTGTATTCATCATAATTAGCACAAGCATTAAAAAAAACCGCATAAGCAGCAGATTTTGCAATTTGCAATGCGTAACGCCGATCTAAGTTCGGATTTAAATTCCCACTGACCAAAACAGCAGTGCAATAGCCTAGAGAACCAGCATTCCAACTAGATTGAAGAATCAGTTGTTCCTTATTTCCACCCATGCCGTATCCAGGCGGTCGTCCGTCTTCGATGAATTTAAATGCCAAATTCATGTCACAAATTAATTTTTCAATCGTTGTTTCATCATTGATATATTTTTTTGTCGTATCAAGAGCATTTAATGATCTTTTATCTTTCATCAAATGATTTAAACGATTGCAACAAGATAATGCAAATTGTTGAAAATCTTTTTTATTCAACACATTACGACGAGTTGCCATCCACAAAAGAGCATCAGCAGGAATTTTTTCCCAACATTCCTGTAATGTTGAACATTTGTTTTCCAACAACCATTCTTGAATTTTGAAAAATTCAAAATTCGGATCATAATATATTGAATCCGCTTCATCTTTGAATGTCTTGAAAAACGACTTCACAGTTCTCTGACTCATATCATCGCTCCTGTTCACGGTTGAAGTTTTGTACCCGACAACACATCGGGTACAAATAGAGATTGTCACGAGTCCTGCTGAACACAAATCGCACCATGCAAATACGCACCATACAAATTCGCACCACGCAAATTTGCACCACGAAAATTCGCATCACGCAAATTCGCACCACGAAAAATCGCATCAATCAAATACGCATCACGCAAATTCGCATCACGCAACTTCGCATTACGCAAATACGCACCAGTCAAATTCGCATTACGCAAATACGCACTAGTCAAATTCGCATTACGCAAATACGCACCAGTCAAATTCGCATTACGCAAATTCGCACTACCCAAATTCGCACTACCCAAATTCGCACCACTCAAATTCGCACCATATAAATTCGCACCACGCAAATTCGCACCACTCAAATTCGCATTACGCAAATTCGCATATGGCTTGATGTCATGTTCTTTGCCGTTTAGTGTGACGATCATTGCTTGTTTCCTGTCTATTTGTGGTTGAAGTTTTGTACCCGACAACACATCGGGTACAAATAGAGATTGTCACGAATCCTGCTTTCTACCAATCGCATTACGCAAATATGCATCAGTCAAATCCGCATTACTCAAATCCGCACCAGTCAAATCCGCACCACGTAAATCCGCACCAGTCAAATCCGCACCAGTCAAATTTGCAAAAGTCAAATCTGCATCAATCAAATTCGCATCAATCAAATTCGCAACAGTTAAATCCGCACCAGTCAAATTTGCATCACGCAAATTTGCATCACTCAAATTCGCACTAGTCAAATCCGCACCATTCAAATTTGCATCACTCAAATTCGCACTAGTCAAATCCGCACCATTCAAATTTGCATCAGTGAAATTCGCACTAGTCAAGTTCGCACCAGTCAAATTCGCACCAGTCAAATTTGCAAAAGTCAAATTCGCACTTCGCAAATCCGCACCATCCAAATTCGCATTCGGCTTGATATCATATTCTTTGCCAAAGCAGTTGACGACGATCATTGTTCTGTTCCAATCTGAAATAGTGTTGAAGTTTTGTACCCGACAACACATCGGGTACAAATAGAGATTCACGAGTTTGCTTTGATTCTCACAATTGATTTGATTGAATATACTGGAATACGTGTTTCAATATATCCAGATGGTTCTTCAATCAAAATGTAATCGTCACCAACTTCAATGACTTTGTGTCCAACTCTCATACCGTTGATGATGTTGATCACAAATCGACCATCAACTTCTTTCAATTGCACAACTTGATTTTTCTTCAACACAGATAAAAAATTATCTTGTGCATGAATTGTTGTACTGGATACAACACAAAATATAGCAGCAATCATGAACCGCTTCATTCGCTTATCTCCATATCAGGAATTTCCATCCAGCCAACTACCGAACTATTTGCATCTTCTATCTGTTCATATGCAAAACATTGAACAGATGCATGCCACCAACCCAACACAACATGCCGCAATCGTTTATCATGTTCAATCACCATCAACATCTCCCGATTATCTCCAGTTGGAATTGAATCGGGATATTTATTCCAAGTCACTCTGCTATTCATCATTCATTCTCCTTTAATGAGTTTAGATGACAACAATTCATTCACATGAGCAATTGCTTTAGATGAAAGCAATTCACGCACACGATCAATTGCTTGATTCAACTCTTTGGCGTGTTTAAAAAGAAACAACTCATAGGTTGCATCTTTGACAACAATAGCCATTTTATTCGCCAAACTTTCCATCTCAATCAGGTCTTTTAGTTTCATCAAAAGATGTAACTCAAGACCAGAGGCAAATATATTTGCATCATTTAATGATGCACCTTTGAAATTAACTCCTTTCATATGTACTTGGAATATATTTGCTTTAAACAAATTTGCATCTTGCAAATTTGAATTCTCCATATCTGCTTCTGCAAGATTTGCACCGTGCAAATTTGCTCTAGTGAAATTGGCGTCAATCAAATTTGCATTTGCAAAATTTGCATGTTTTAAATTCGCATCCTCAAAATTTGCAGATGTTGAATCTGCAAATTTAAAGTTTGAACCTTGCAAGTTAGTTTTAGAAAAATTTGCATTGGTCAAATTTGCTTTTTCAAAACATACCGAACTGAGATTTGCACCTGTAAAATCTGAGTCTGTAAGATTCGCACCTTCTAGATTTGAACCACTTAAATCTACTCCTTTGAAATTTGAACCACTTAAATTTGCTCCACGCAAATTTACTTCGACCAAGTCAACACCTTGCAAATTCATATTGCTTAGGTTGGAAAATGGCTCGATTGTTAAATCAAATCCATTGTGCTTCAACTGATACATGTTTTCACTCATTGGTCTTTCCTTCTTGTTGGTTTGTGTTTGTATCCGACAACACATCGGGTACAAATAGAGATTAGAGATTAAAAACGAAAGTCACTCTGCTATTCATCATTCATTCTCCTGTTTGTGTTTCTCAAATATCTTCATGATGATATTTTTTTTCAATATTATCTGTCGTATATCTCAAACCCAATTCTCCATTTTCGCCATCACTGTATCCTGTTTCACATTCAGAAATGTCTGAGCCATCTTCGTTGGTTATGAAAATGTTTAAATGACCATCTTGGTCAACATCCATCACAGCCGACCATCCATCAATCAAATCCACTCTACCGTATTGTTTACTCGTTTGCGTTTTCTTCTCTACGTTTTCAATCAGCAATTTAACAATTTCTATACGCCCGTTTACACAAGCCTCCATCATTGCTAACTTGAATTCGTTTGCACTTTTTTCAATCAGAGATTTGACAACTTCTAGATGTCCACCTCTAGCAGCTTGAAACATTGCGTCATTTAAATCCGTTAAAGCACTCATTGGTCTTTCCTTCTTGTTGGTTTGTGTTTGTACCCGACAACATATCTGGTACAAATAGAGATTAGAGATTAAAAACGAAAGGGAGTTTGCAGTCCTCCCATTCGCTCAACAACACATCACAATAAAAGAGATTGTCCCACCGACTTTCAACCTTCCATTATGAATGGGACAATCTCCAATGAAACATTGCTCTTGAGCATGCTTATTGTTATGCCTAAGAGATACTCTTGAAAGTCTCTTGACATATCTGTCGCCTTTGTAACATGGTGTGCCACTTCTTCCAAGGCAGTCACCAATAAATCTTGTGACAAATCCATCCAATCATGTATGCCGGAATCTCCAGCAATGTTTCTATTGAAGTAAACCGTATTATCACGATAAAATCCTTTTACCATCGCTCCAGAATCCATTGTGTTAATGAAGGTTTTAACATCAGGTTTTTTAAAACCCTCTGTCATTTTATGTTCTTCAATCAATTTCCAAATTCGATTCACAGCAAGTCTAGCATCACTAGTTGCTTCAAGGATTTCACGTCCAGATCGTTCATCCTCATTTAAAATTGTGTTCGATGATGGCACCCCATACATCTCTGCTGACTTCACGTAGATCTCAGGAACTACACAAACATTTCTTCCTTTCTTTCTAATTCGATTAGCAGATGCAATCGTAGCAACAACGGCATCTTTGCTACAAGCCAATTCAAACGATTCACGCCACGCATTACGGCAATCTTCATTGTGTGAATTACCTGAAAGAGCATATGAATCAAATCCATGTTCCCAATATGAATTCTCTTCACTGAAAGATTGCCACAAACGAACCAAAATTGGCTTTTTCGCTTGTGATATTGCAACGGCAGCATGATACTTCACACTCCAGTCATCAACGTTACGACACTCATCAATCTTAATTTCATTGATGTTGTAATCAAATAGAGATGGTGTATCCGTACTCTTGAATTCACGAACGCGAACACCTCGTCTATAAACTACAGCATTTTGATTGCCGCTAAGGTTACGACCTCTTTTTGGCAAAATTGTTTCGTTCAACAATTCTGGTTCTGAAAAATGCAAGAACCATTTGCCAAGATTTTCATAAAACCGAAATATCTCTGTTGTCATTGGAACGAAAACACGAGTTGTGCCAGCACATGCACGAACATGTGACTCATTCACAATTTCAATTTTGATAAGTTCTTTCCAATTCGTTGGTGTAGTTAGCTTAGACACTTCATCTAAAGCATTGCTGACAAACTCACGCAATGCCATGTCTGTATTGTCCCAATCTTCTTCACCATGCTCCATAGTCATCGAAAGAACTTCCGTTGATGATCGATTCTTGCCAACTGAATCCTTTCCACCATATTTCACAACAACCTGATTAAAATGAGAACCTGAAACCTTAATAGGCTTTGTGCCAAATTCCATGCGGAGATTGCCACAAAATACTACTGGTGACAAACCGTGACGTAATAATGTTGTAACGCCATGCTTGTTGCCAGTACCAAACTTGCCAATTGCATCAGTACCACGTTTCGTAGATGCACCAAGCAAAGTAAATGATGCAGGATCAGCTACGCCTGGATTCTCAATCATCAGATAGTTCATCTAACCACTCCTATGTGTATGTCACTGAAAGTTGTACCCGACAACATATCGGGTACAAATAGAGATCAACCGCACCACTAGAATAACACCCTTGTATTCATATGTCAAGAGTGAATTTCTTCTTTTCCAATATCTTCAAATTGTCTGATCAAATCAGATTTGATCATTTCTCGAAGAATGCCAAAAAACTCTTCGTCAACAGCCTTTATAGCTGCCAACTGGTGGTACCCTTTTTCTATCAAGTCTTTGTGCTCTTTCACAAGATCACTTGACATGAGATTGAACCAACAACTATCAACATCGTCCTCGCCAAATCGATTGTCAACCCATGATGTGAAGATGCTTATAAGTTCTCTCTTCACATGACTACGACTCTGAGGCAACTTGTACTCTGACATATCAAACTCCTTGTTCGACTGACTGAAAGGTTTGTACCCGACAACATATCTGGTACAATTAGAGATCAATACCAAACGATTGAACCAGTAAGTGTTGTTGTTAAATGTTAGTTTGATCATGATGGATAGTCCTGTTGTTGTGACTTGTGATAGTGGATGGGAACAAACACACATGGTACAAATAGAGATTGAAGATAAAAAACATGGAGAAATATCCCCATGTTTTATTTTTCATCAAGCATGTAATCCACGTTTGTACAATTCATATTCTCCTGATGATGTAATCGCATAGCCTTTGCTGGTTACCGTGACAAGTGCTTCCTGATCTTCAGTGCTTGTCAACAACCAAGGCATGATGAAATTCTCATTCTCTTCTTCTTTACGACCTGTCACATTCACCATACGCTTACTGGCAACAGGACCATCCTTTAACGCCAGCAACACTTTCAAATGCGTCTCGTGCATTCCGAACTGGTCAATCCCGTCAGCCTTGGCAACACATTTCGCTGCTTCTTCCCAAGTACACTGAGAAAAGTTCTTCTCATTGCGTACATCTCTGGCAAACATCAACGCTTTGCGTGGAATCCTGCTGTTGTAATACGCAATCTTCTTGCACACTTCATCAGGTAGGTCTGGATTCGCCAACTTTACGACTTGTGCAATTTCCCTTCTCGTCAAATACTTCAAAACGATTGGCGAAAATCTTGTACGAAACGCATCGAACAACCGACCTTCATCTGTCGTTGCAATCATCCAAGTCACAAATTTCATGTTGACTTGTTTTCCAGATTCAGTCACCATCATAGCGTCATTGAACTCAGTTGCCTTGAGTAACCCTTGCACAATCTTATTAGGCAAAGCGTGAACTTCATCTAATAGGACGACACAAGGCGGAACAAGATACGTTTTGCTGACATTCAGTTGAACTAGTGGCGAACCACATTCACTATGCTTAATGGCAATCGCTTCAAAAAGATCATCTATCTTCTTGATTGACAAAGGAGATACTTCCACAAATGGTAATCCCACACAATCGGCATACATCCTTGCCAAAGTGGTCTTGCCTGCGGATGATGGACCATATATGGCAAAAGCCAAATCATTCATCGCGTGAAACGGATCACCCAACGCAGAGTATGCAGCACGTTGAAGCTTGCTTATTGCCTGCTCATTCCCAACGAATCGGTAGAATGGGCTTTCTGGATTATCCCGATCTACTTTCCTTATCATCTCCTCATGTGATGGTGGTTCTGGTCTCTCACCGCCAGGACCAAAAAAGATCTTGACTGTTTGTGTTTGTTTGATTGGCTCGTTCAACACATATACTCCTTGATTGATTGACTTATCCGCTCCGTCACAATTGGTACAAAGAGAGTCCTCTACGATTCTATCATACTCTTCTTCTGTACGCAATACGAATCTTCTAAAAATCTCTGATAGCTTCATCGGATACTCCACAAACTTCTGCCGTTATAAGGCATTAGGTACAAATAGAGATCGACCACAACATTTCTACATGGTACAAATAGAGATTGAAGAGTAAATCACATGTATTTTCCCGTTTTTCTCTATTTGTACCTTTATTGCACTTTAATTGCATTTGGAGTTGATCCATCCTTGGCAAATCTCAATTGCATTTCAATTGCATTTAAATTACATCCACAAATAAACTCTTTATCATATGATAATTAACTTATGAGTTGTATTTCAATTGGATCACAAATGCAATTTCATTTCAATTCAATTTTCACCACACAAACAAGGGAGACACTTATGCCATTTGAATTGCATTATTGATCTAATTTCAATTGCATTTCAATTCCATTTAATGAAATTTCATTTGAAACTTAATGAAATTTGTGAGTCGAATTTATATTTTATTTGAAATCTCTTCCCTATAAAATTTTTATTTGAATTTTCGTCAACCTAGTGCATTTATAATTGTAATCACCCACAATTGCATTAAGGAAAGGATTTCAATTGCATTTACGGGGTAGTTTTGGACGCACTCCAAAGGGCTAACTAAGCCCACCTTATATTCAACTACAATCAAATTCCAACTTTTCTTTGTAATTCCTTACTACATAGGGACTTATGATAAACATTTATAGTTGACATAAGTGTTGACAGGGTAAGGGGTTACGTCAAAGTGCTTATTTCATAGTGTTTGAGTGCTAATAAAAGCATCATAAAATCTTAATTTATATATATTTACAAGATAATAACTTGCACATACGGGAATGCTTCACAAAACGTTAAATAGATTAACTTAAGTGTTTATTTTTATTGGATTTAAATTACATTCACAAAAATCATGATTGATATTTAATGATATTATTGTAAATAAGATCTTCATATTTAATCATATCGTGAGCATGAACGCCTATTAACTTGTACAATGTATCAGAAGTTAATCCGAAGACCTTATTGTTTCTTACGCCATTAACGACATAATTAATGTTACCTTGGAGTTTATTTTTATCGAAAAGATAGTTATCTCCATAGAAGACTCTTAGTGAATCAGGTATAGGAAAAAAGTTTTGTATTTTCATAAACATAACACATCCGAATGCCAATACTGATTTCATATTTTCCAATGGTTCAATTGAGAGATATGGTTGATCTTTTTGTAGATTAAGACCGATGACACCTGTGTTATATTTCATATTTTTGATCACAAATTCGAATGGGTTATCAAATAGTATGACATCATCATTCATAATGCATAAAATATCATTTTTACATTTTTGAGCACCTATGTTCCAAGCTGGGTTCACAAATATATTTTTAGTTTGTGTTTCCACTTGTATTTTTTGATGATTGAGTATATCGTAATTTGGGTTATTGTTTTTATCATTATCGATAACGATAATTTGTGTAATGAGTTTTTCTTGACACAAACGATATAGTAGTATTTTTGTGGTAGGTGGAGTCCACATAGTTGGGATGATGACAGATATCATGGATTATTCTTTCACAAAAGGTCATGAAGCCATAGCACAGATATATATCATCTATTGAATTGAGTTCCCTTTTTCACAAAATGATTTTACTTGATGTAGAATACTCTTTGTGTATTTAATTGTTTCACAAAATGATTTAATTTGCCGTGGAATACTCTTC
>JGI24890J29729_1000376_pt1 | contig 29773 bp, 64 predicted proteins | sample FreactcultureFD7_FD_29729 | JGI IMG/M metagenome (IMG submission 29729)
GGCCAGCGTTGTCCCCGGTGGCTGGGGAGGTATGAGCTATTACGGCGGCGCCGGCGCTCCTGGAATCGGCGGCTCCGGTTTTACCGGTGGCGGAAGTGCCCCGGCAAATAGTGGTGGCGGCGGCGCGGGCGGCTCTGGTACGGGTACAGCCTCGGTCGGCTCCGCAGCCGGCGGTGGTGCGGGATGCCATATCAGCACAATCATCGCGCCGCCGGCAGCCACTTACACATACACAGTCGGCGGAACGTCTAATGGCGCAACTGCTGGCACTAACGGCACAGCCGGGGGAAATGGCGCGGCGGGCCTTATCACCGTAGTCGCCCATTGGCAATGAGGCAAAATCGTGTTAACCCTAATTAGCACGGTCTCTGTGATCGCCATTCTGGCGCTGGCGTATCACGTCGCCACCACGAGGACACGATGAGCGAAGCCCTGAAGGCTGCAAATCTCACCCGGTGGAACAAGGCGAAAATCCTGCCGGGCAGGCGCGCGGGGCTGGAAAAGACAGCAAGCGCGCTGATCGGCCACAAGGCGCGCTACCAGAAGGTCGAGACCGGCTGCGGTGTCCCCTGGTGGTTCGTGGCCGTCGTCCATATCCGAGAGGCTGATGGCGATTTTAACACGCAGCTTGCCCAGGGGGACCCGCTCGGTAGGGTGAGCACGCATGTTCCCGCCGGCCGCGGTCCGTTTTTCGATCACCCGGACGAGGAATACGGGGCATGGGAGCGCGCATGCTTCGATGCCCTGATTGATTGTGCGCCGCACGCCGCCAAGAACCTGGATCGATCGCTTGCCGGGTGGCTGCTCTACTTTGAGCTCTACAACGGCCTCGGCTACGCGAGTAAGGGCCTCCCAAGCCCGTATCTGTGGTCCGGGACCGATCAGTATGAGCGCGGCAAGTACGTTGCCGATGGCGTGTTTGACGCCAACGCCGTGGACTCACAGCCCGGCTGCGCGGCACTGCTTAAGGTCATGATGGAGATGGACGCCACGATCATGCCCGATGCGCCAGTTCCGATCCCGGCGCCGACCGTTCCCGCCCCTCCAACAAAGGTTCCCTCCGTGACAGCACCAACACTCCCGACACTGCCGGCCGGCCTCAATCTCGCCTCGCCAATCCTGTCGCTGGTGGCTGGTCTTCTACCGCCGCCGTTTAACGCCGCCGCTGGGGTGATCCTGCCGGTCCTTCCGCGCATCCTGCCGGCGCTTCCGTTGCTTGTGAAGATGGTAGAGCTTGATGCCAAGATTGCGCAGCAGGTTGCTGCAGCGTCGAATTTCTCTAGTAAATGGGCTGTCTTGGTAGCTAATTTACCGGCAGCCGAGGAGCTTTTGGTTGAAATCGCAACGGCCGTTGGAGACGTTCCAGACCCTGCCCATGCCGCTGGAGGCACGCCGCCAAGCCCTTTGCCTTCTACGCCGGGCCTGCCGGACCTGATCCAGTGGATCAACAGCCAGAAGCCGCCGGAGTGGGCAGTCCAGTTGCTCAATCAGTTGTTCGCTCAAAAGCCCTGAAAGGAGCGCTCGTATGCTTGACCTTGAGCCCTATTATTCTGTTGCCCGCAGTCTTGGCGCTGCGGCCGGCGGCGCCCTTGTCACCTTCGGTGTTCTCTCCGTTGGAGACGCAGCGGCAGCCGGAGACGCCTTTGGACACATCCTCAACGGAGTTAAAGAACTCTCCGTTGGAATTGGTGCCCTCGCCGTCCCCGCGGCAACCGTATGGGGCTATCTCTCACATCGACCCGGAGCCGTCCTTGCAGCCGCCCAAAAAATCCCGGACGTTAAGCAAATCGTCGTCCACTCATCGGCATCAGCAACCGACCCAGCAGCAGTCGCGGCGGCGGACACAAAGCAACCAAAGGTAGTATTCGATAACGTCGCACGGGAGCTAGGCAGATGACCACCTGGATCGCGGCAGCCGGCGCGGCGCTGGGTCTTTACCTTGCGCCGCAGGTCTACCACGCATTCGGGCAGGCGGATAACGTCATCGCCATGGGACTCGGGGCGGTGTTCCTGTGATTGATCCGGCGTGGTTCCTGATGGCATTCCTTGTTGGCGGCATGGGTCCGCTGCTGGCGATAGTCGGGGCATGGGAGTAAATGCGCGCCATCGCTCTGATGATCCTGCTCTTTGCCCTGACGTACGTGGTCCGCACGGACAACGGCTCCGGTGCTGTTGTATGGGTGCACATCGTTCATGTCATCTCGCTCATTGCCACTGGCGCATCCGCGCTGTGGTGCATCTACCGTGGATTGTGAGAAAGCACCCAATGCAATGCCAGCAGTGGACACCGCCCGGAAAAATGTTGATAATGATTACGATCATCGGCTTCGCCAGATGGAGCTGCAGCACTTGGTTGAGAAGCTTACCACTGAGGTTCGCGAAGGCTTCCAACGGATAGACGTGCGCAACGCGGCCGTCGATCGCGTTCTTGACGGCCACTATAAAAACGTCGATCGCGTCGAAGGAAATTTGAAATCTCTCAACGAAGCTCTTGAAAAGCATGGCGACTCTACCAGAGAGCAATTTGTAGAGCTTCGCGACGATATCAAAGCTTTGCGTACCGAATTAAGTCCATACGTCAACAAGATGAACGAGGTGTCGGCGGTGACCCGATTCCTGATGTGGCTGTTCGGGTCGGCCGTCGCGCTCACAGGTCTGGCGATTGCGTACTTACGTGGTCGGTCATGACACTACGGCGTGAGCGCCGCCTTGCGGTGCCGCATGCGCTGCAATAGCGCTTGCACGTCCGGCTGCAATAGTTCCCCCTCATGAGGCCAAATGTCGCGCTGGTAGATCACATCGACGGCCTCCGGTGTTTCGCACTGGTCAATGCGCAGGAACATGTCCTTCACGAAAGCTTCCGGGTTATCGATCACCGCGGCCGGCTTGGACGATGCGGTTGAAGCAGGTGACGCAGATGTGGAGACTGACGCAGGTGCGGGCGATGCTGGTTCCGCAGTTCCGGCAGCGTGCGCCGACGTAGGGCGGGCCTCCGTCACGCGCTTGCGCGCCTCCGCGTCGGCCTTGCGTAGCTTTTCCTGGCTCGGCTTGGCCTGCTCAGCAGTGCTGACAACGACCTTGCCCAACAGCATCGCGTTGCCGTCTTTCAGTGCAGCGAGGTCAGATGCAGTCTTGACGCTCCCAAGCGCCGCCACATAACGGTCAGTCCACTGGGTCATGTTTTCGCCCGGCTGCAGCGGCAGTGTGCGCGCGTTGATGACGGGCGGCGGGACGGGGTTTTCACTCTTTACCTCGACCACGCGATCGGCCGCCTGCTGCCGGTTGGCGACCGGGGCGCCCATGTACGTTTTCCCGCCGGCCGCGTTTCCGTCGTCGTCTGTCGTGGCGAGGTTGAAGATCATCGCCAGCAGGTAGCGGCGGCCATAGGTCACGCCAGACCCGTAGGCGTGCGTTTTGGTCATAGCGTCGTTTCCGCGCAATCCCTTGCCATCGGTAGGCATCTCGACTTGGTATTTGCGCGTGAACCCGCCGCGCGACACGTAGCAGATTACGCGCACCTCCTCCGCAGTCGGGATGTCCTCCGTGTTGAATGAGAGGCAAAATCCGTGTGCCGTGTAGGTAGGCCGTACGGCGCGGTCCATGGCAGCGTAGGAGGCGTAGCGGCTACGGGTCTGTGGATTGTCGCTGTCTTTGCGGATCGGGTCCATTTCGCTTTGAGCGGCGGCCATAGCGGTGTTGAACTCGGCTTCGGCCGCGCTCTGTTTGGTGCGCTCCCACATCACCAAGAGCTTGTCGATCTTGTCGGGGTCAAATGCAGGATCGGAGGCGGCGCGCTCGACGAGCGCAAAGAACGGATCGCGGGGTTCGGTTGGGACGATGGAGGTGACGGCGTTCATCGTACATTCCTTACTGTTTTAGTTGTAACACCCGGCACAGTCGCGCCGACCGCCACGGCCTTGTTGGCGAGCTTGAGCACAAGCTCCCGCAGTTCTTCGTTGGCCTGCATGCAGAGGATAAGCGCCGGCCAGTCGGTCACCTTGTCCACGATGATTTTGGGAGTGACGCTGGCCGCCCGTCCCGCGCCGCCTTTGATGGTGGCCTTCTCGGCGGGCTTGATGCCCATAGCCTCGACCTTTTCCGCCGATGCCGTAGCGTAGTCTGAGAGCGCCTTGCGGATGGCATCGGCGCCACTTTGGGCGCGATCCACTATGGGGTGCCATTTGGCATCCACAGCCCGGCCGGCGGATAGGTGCGGTTCCTTCTCGTTCTTGCGCACCGTGTCGGCTTGCTTGGCGAGATCGATCAGCCGCGAGCGGGCGGTTTGCGCTCTTGCCGCGTCAAGGTCATTATCGATCGGCTCGCTACAATAGACGGCGACGGATTGAACAGCCGCCTCTATCTGGTCGCGCAGCACCTCGGCGGGGTCCGTGGGCGGATTGTTTCCGCCGATAGCACCACGATCAACGAAGGCTTGCAGGTCGGCTATATGTTCGTCCTGCCAACCGCCGCTTCGCATGTAGGCGTCGTGCCATTCCTTCGGTACAGGGTTCTTTGCGCAGTTTGGCCATACCCGATCGACAGGCACCGCCCGCCCGCCGAGGTATGCCCGCGCGACAAACCCTCCCCACTCCTGATCGGCCTCGCGCGTGATGATGATCGGAACGATGGGGCCATCCTTGACGGCATTCCCGCGATAGGTGCCTGGCACCGGATCGTCGGCGTTGAGGCCGAACTCCGTCAGGGCTTGGTGGCGCTCGGCAGGTGGGAGCTTGGCAATCGCCAAAAGCTTCGCATGAGCGTTCAAAGCAGTTGCTCCTTCTGGACTTGTTCACGGTAGTCATCGGAGATCGCCTCCATGATGGCGATGCGCCGGTTGGCCTCGGCTCTCGTCAAAAGACCGGCGGCGACATATTTGGTGTAAACCCCGTAGCGCTGCCCGATCTCGCGCTTGACCTCGGCGAGCTTTTCCTGGGCGGTGAATGTGTGGCCGCGGCCGGCTAATTCATCCGCGCGCTTGCCAGGGCCGAGCGCCATGGCGGATTGCTCAATCTCATCCTGTAACGCTTCCTGCACCCCCTCAAGGGTCGCCAAAAGCTTCGCATGATCTTCCAACATTTTTCTCCTTGGTGGCTCTAGACAACCAGTCATTTCTTGTATACGCTGGTCAAATCAGATGGTCAATGCCCGCCAGAGGAAAAATCGACATGCCTGAGACGAAAAACGAACCGACGCTATTCGTGGATAAGCGCCATCCGAGCGTGATCATGACCGGCAGCCGCAAATTCCCAATCCAGGTGGCGATGATCTCGAACGGCAATGGGGTTCTATCGCCTGAGCAGATCGGGGCGTTTACGGCGTTGCTTGCCGCCGCCCCGGAGACCAAGCGCCAGCGCGATAGGCTGCTCGCGGCGCTTAAATCATTACACAGCGGCAAAAGCTTGAATGACTTTTGGACGCTATTGGACGCGACCCGCGACATCATCGCCGAGTGTGAGTCTGGCGATGCCGGTTGAGGTAAAGACAATGATCACAGCAGACGAACTGCGGAAAATGCTGCACTACAATCCTGACACCGGGGAGTGGGCGTGGCTTGTGAGGAAGGGCCGCGGGGCGCCAGGTCGTCGCGCGGGGAAGACGTATCATAATGGATACGTCCGAATCATGATGGCCGGAAAAACGTATGCGGCTCATCGCCTCGCCTTCTTGTACATGACGGGCGAATGGCCGGAAACGCCTCTCGACCTTATCAATATGGATAAGGATGACAACCGATGGTGCAATTTGCGCCAAGCAAGCCCGTCTTGTAACAAGGCTAATACCACGCACCTCCGGAATAGCAAAACAAGAGTGAAGGGCGTAAGCCCAAAAGGGAGCAGGTACGTTGCAACCATAACATGCAAATCAATTCTGTACCATATAGGGTCATTCAAAACCATAGAGGAAGCTTCCAAGGCTTACGCTGCCCGCGCAAAAGAGTTGTTCGGCGAATTTGCGAGGGCGTGACCGTGCCCGTGGAAATGTTCATGAGGAAGCGCGGGGCTAAATACGTGGGGGAGCGTGGCCTGTTTATAGAGCAACCGATTTTTGAGGATGATTTCAACATCATCCCAATGGAAGGTGAGGTAAGAGCATCGTTATCTACCGAGCGTAACGCGCAAATGCTTAAATTCATTTGGGCGCTTGCCGGCAAGATAGCTGAAAATTCAGAGGCATTTTTGGATAAAGATGACGTTATCGAGAACGTCCCCTACGGCCTGAAATGCCGCGCCAAGCACGCCAAGGCCGTCGTGGACCCGGAGACTGGCGAGGTGGCGATCAAACCCCTGTCGCTCAAGCGACTCGACGGGGAGGCGTTCAAGCGGCTGCTGGATCGGATGGTGTTTGTGGCGTGCCGAGACATAATTCCCGGCATGGAACCTGGGAAGTTAACGGACGAGATTGAGGCCATGCTGACACAGAGGGAACGAAAATGATGAGCATTCAATCGCACACACACTGTGGGACGATACAGCTATGCGTGTTGGCCGAGCGCGACCAACTCCGCGCCGACAAGGCCGAACTGCTGGCAACACTGAAATATGTCGTTCGTCCTCATCGCCAGTTCGTCGATATGGTGGACAACCGAGCGACGGATGAAGCGCATCGCATCATCGCCAAGCACGAGGCCAAGTCATGAGCTACAGCATGACTGCGGAACAATTCGCACAACGTATCGCCAAAACTGCATTACTCCGCCAGCGCGCGGTGTCGGCTGAGGCCGAGCGCGACCACTACCGCCAATTATACGAGCGGCTGGCGGTAAAACGGCAGGGCGAATACGACGCCGCATTTCATGCGCTTCAGGCCGAGCGCGACCAATTCAGCGCCGACAAGGCCGAACTGCTGGCGGCGCTAGACGAGAACGTAAACTACCCTGGACCTGGCTGCGCTGAAAGAGCCCGCGACCTCATCGCCAAGCACGAGGCCAAAAATGCCCCGCGCGACACTTGGGCCGAAGAAGAAAACGCCCGCGACGAAGCCCGCATGCAGAGGCAAAAGGACGACGGGTATCTGTTCGATGAGTAGGACAGTTGACCATTGGTACGGCAAGCCGGACGACCCCGTGCCGCCCCGCGTCAGGGTGCGCGTATTCGAGCGCTTCGGCGGTGTGTGCCAGTGCGGATGCGGCATCAAGATCGCCGGCAAGCCCTGGCAGTGCGATCATGTGGTTGCGCTCATCAACGGCGGCCTGAACGTCGAGGGCAACTTGGCGCCGCTACTGGTTGAGCACCACAAGGCGAAAACCGCCAACGATGTTGCCACCAAATCCAAGACCGCGCGCATCAAGGCAAAGCACCTTGGAGTCGCTAGACAACGGTCAACAGCAATGCCGGGATCGCGGGCCTCTAAATGGAAGCGAAAGCTCGATGGGACGGTGGTGAGGCGCGATGAATAACTGGTACTCACCTTCCGATGCTTTGGCGGTAATCCAGGAATATTGCCGCGCCCGTCATTGGGAATCGAGCACCTTCTGCCAGCGGTTCCGCCTGTCAACACCGTTCGGCGGCCGGCCCGGATGGATTGCGCGGCTTAGGACAGGCGATGTGCAGGCGAGCGACATCGCCCGCGTAGTGGAGACATGCAGCCTGACATGGCCATCGAACGCACAATGGCCGAAAAAGGTAAAGCGGCCGAACGTAAGAACAGCGAGGGTGAGGGTATGAGCGATCGAGAGGAGCGCCTGGAACAAGCTCTACGGCGGATCATCGAATGGGCTGGGGCCTACCCCCAAGAGGCTTTCGTTCCGCCAACGCCAGGGGAATGCGAGGTAGCGCACAACGCGCTCGTAAGGCTCGGCATGTCGCTCGACAAATTCAGCTCGCACGCCATGCGGCATTGCCTGATGGGCGCCAAGAAGATCGCAGAGGAGGCTTTGAATGACCATTGAAATCTTCGTTCCCGGCATACCCTGCGGCTGGGCTCGCGCCCGCGGCGGCAAGACCACGCACCACTACACGGCCGACAAACAGCGGGCGGCCGGCGAAGTGATAGCCTACGGCGCCAAGGCCGCCATGAAGGGATGCCCGCCGCTCACCGGACCGGTGAGGCTCAATCTGATAGCCGTCTACCCGTGGCCGAAATCATGGAGCGCCAAGAAGCGTGCGGCGAACCCGTGGAAGGTCACCAAGCCGGACGGCGACAATCTGCAGAAGCTACCGATGGATGCCCTCAACGGCATCGTGTGGGTGGATGACGCTCAGGTATGCGAATGGACCGGTGTGAAAGACTACGGCGAGATGCCCGGACTGCACATCACGATCACGCCGCTGTGCGACACATCGTCGCAGCCAACCGAGCCGCACGATTACCACAACCTACCCGGTGAATGGCCCTTGCGTCAGTCGCGAGCGTGACGTACCCTCATTGTCGTCGGGAGTTGCTGCCCGACGCTTAACGGGCATCCGGTGTCGTCTGAGAGCGGCATCGGATGACCCAGCCTTCTCTCAGGGGCGCACAAAATGTCACGATGGTTCAGAGTTTACGACGAATTAATTGACGACCCAAAGGTCATGTGCTTACCGCCAGACCTTTTCCGCTTCCTCATCCAGATGTGGTGCCTAGCGTCGCAAAATAGCGGACGCTTGCCTGCCGTTGAGCACATCGCCTACAAGACAAGAGCAAGCGTTGAGCACGTCAACGCCTCGATTTTAGCTCTCATTCGCCTCGATTTGTGCGACCAGTTCAGCAACCAGCACAGCACATGGGTAGCACCACATGGGTGGTCAAAAAGGCAATTCAAATCAGACACTTCTACCGAAAGAGTGAAACGTTTCAGAAACGTTTCATCGAGTGTTACTGAAACGCCACCAGAACAGATACAGAAGACAGATACAGAAGCAGATACAGAAGCAGAGGTAGATAAGAAAGAACCGCGCGCGAGCGGCGCGCTTCGGTCGGTCGAGCCGGACGGGTTTGACGAATTTTACCAAGCGTATCCAAATAAGGTAGGCAAGCAGGCTGCACGCAAGGCGTGGCCGAAAGCGATCAAGGCCATCGGTAGCCTTGTTTTGATGCTGGATGCTGTCGATCGGTACATTCAGCAAAAGCCGCCAGACCGGCAGTACATGAACCCGGCGACCTTCCTGAGCGGCCAGCGATGGCTCGATCAACCTGCAATCGTAAACGGACACCACAATGGACAACTTCAGAAAGACGGGCAGCCAACAATCGCCACGGTCATCCGGGCTCACCAAGAGCAGCTTCGAAGAGAACTCTCGGCTGAAGAAGGAACGGATGGCGATGATATCTCGCCAAGTTTCGATCATGTTGGCTGGCTACCGGGCCGCTGACTTCAACGATCCCTCAATAGCCTACGCGCAGTTCGGGGCGGTTCTCGAAAACTATTCGGACGCTACGATTACGTATGTGACTTCACCGCTCACAGGTGTGCAGTCGCGGTGCAAATTTCTACCAACGATAGCCGACTTGAAGGAGGCTTGTGAGGCGTTCAAAGAAAAGGACGACACCCGCTACAAATCATCTAGAGCCGTAGAGGAGACCCTTGCGAGGAGAAGGGATGATATCAACTATCCACCCCCGAAAACTGGACCCGGCCGCTGCGCCAATCTGTTCGTCGGCAAAGGCATGCCTCGCTACGATGAAATGGTCGAGCGGACGAACGGCGCCGACCCGAAAGACTTCCGGTGGGATTACGATAAAATCGGGCTGTGGGTGTCCCTTGCGTGGTGGCAAGATCAGCCGGCGGAAAGCCTCGGCGCGATGGCCGCGAAGCTCGGCGACAGGGAGGAATGGGCATGAGCAAGCAATGTCGGAAGGTGAAACATAGGACGATTACCGCCGCCATCATCACACTGAAAAAGGTAAATAACGCGCAACTCAACGCCTACCAGTGCGAGGAATGCGGCTACTTTCACTTGGGCCGGTCGAACGAATGGCACAAGGTGCAGGCTCGGCTGGACCAGCTTTTCGCTAAAATCAAGGATAGGGAGGTGAGAGCATGAGAGCCAAATCGGTTAATTTTGTCAGTCACCTCCGGCACGACCTGGGCTTTTACGAGGCGATGAACGCGCGGAGCGAAAAGAAAATCACGCTGTCGCAGTTGGCGTTCATGGGCGATCCCGATCCGCACGATTGGAAAGCCTGGGCGCGAGAGTCGCTGAATGGGAAGCCGTTTCCGGTGTCGCGGACGAGGAAGGTGGGGCTATGATTTTGGTTGGTGACCAAGTGCTAAAGAACGCTGGCGATTACCAAGCGCGCGGAACAGTCCGGGCGATACTGGAAAATCCCCGAAGGTACGTTGTCGCGATCACAGAGATCGTTCACGGCACTCCACTGATGATCTACTCGGACCAGCAGTTGGTGCACGCCGACATCGCCGCCGCTGCGCCGGACCCATGGCGTCCGATCAGCGAATACGATCGGACCCGCGACGGTTGGGTGCTATGTGCAAAATATGGCGACAAGTCCCCTACGGTAGCCGCCGGCCTTGAGCAGGGGGAGTGGTGGATCAATATCTGCCTGAGCGCGGTGGAAAAGCCTGATGTCTGGATGCCCCTGCCAACGCCTCCGAAGGTGTCGCCATGAGCCTCGTCCCGATCGGAGAGCTACAGGCCGTCATCAAGGCCGCCAGGGAGGCCGCCTTCGCGGCGATCGGCAAGAACGTGCAGGCGAGCTTGCGGGTGGACCCGCTGGCGCTGCTGACACTCATGGACATGTTGGAAGGAGGCGACGGCTTCACGCGCCTGGTACGCGACGACGCGATTGACAGGCTCTCCGCCGAGGTTGATAGGCTCCACGAACAGATCATGTTGCTGGTGGCCTGCCGGGACGATGGGAGGGCAAAGTGATGAGCGACCTTGCCGACAGTATCGATCAGGCGCGACGCCGATCAAAGCCTGGAGAACCGTTCGTTATCGGTCTAACCGATGCACAGGCAAGGGCTATCTGCGACGCCCTACGCGCCAGCGAGCAAACCCCACACTGCGGCGATAGCAGGAGGCCAAAGCGATGACAACGTCGTCTGATGATTTGGAACTGGTTGAGCGTATGGCGGAAGCAGGGTGGAACGCCAATCCAGGCAGACCTCCCGCTCTGACTTGGGCATATCGGGAAAGCGCATTGATGCGCAAGGAGGCCTACGAACTCCGACAAATGATGCAAGCGGCGCTGCGGGTTGTTCGCGTCCCGTGACGATGGGAGGGCGAAGTGATGGCAACCCGTGGCCCGTTTATCATCCCGATGGCGTCGCGGCTGATCTGGAAGATTCGCGCGCACTATTGGGATTACCGTAACAAGTTCCCCGGCCTATGGATGCGCCACAATTGGCCGCGAAAACCAAAGCACCGGATTGGGAGGGCAAAGTGACGAGCGGTAACATTTTGTTTGCTTGCGCCGCGCTTATCGTAGTCGGCATGTTTGGCTGTGTGTACCTTCTCGGAAAGCTCCACCAACGCAAGGATCATCACCATGGCTAGGCACCAATGGGACGACGAATACCAAGCATGGCATACGGACGCACCGACGCCGCTGGTGCTGTGGATTTCGGCGGCGGTCACCCTGTGCGCGATCCTGGTCGCGGTCGCGTGGGTGTCGCTGGCTCACGGCCGCGAGCTTGTGCCGGGCCAGTACGCGCAGGTTCCCGAGGAAATACAAAAGTGGTATAAGTCGGTGCGGTCACCAAACGGGGTGCCGTGCTGTGACATTGCCGATGGCCACAAGACCGAGTACCGCGTCGATGCCGAGGGCATCTACTGGGTTCCGATCGCCGGCGAGTGGCAAGCGGTGCCGCGCGAGGCTGTGGTCTACACGTCCGGTAACCCCGAGGACTCGGCCGTGGTCTGGTACGTGCAGCAGGGCAAGGGTCCAGGTGCATCTGGCTTTGCGTATTTCGTTCGCTGCTTTGTGCCTAACGGGGGCGTGTGATGAGCTTCGGCCGCGCCAATCGGGCTGACATTCTGTCGGCGACGGCCGCGGACGGCGTACCGGCGCCGGGAAGGGACGGCCTGGGCTGTCCCGCCGGGGAGTACGACGCCAAGGACGACGCATCCAAGTCGTTTGCGGTGGCCTTTGCTGCGATCCGCGGGCGCGTGGCGGCGGGGGGGCCTGGCTGGGAGCCGCACAAGCGGTGGCCGCTCTACGCCAAGCCGCTGGCGATTGATCTATTCTGCGGCCTCGGCGGGTGGACGGAAGGGCTATTGGCGGAGGGCTACGAGGTTGTGGGGTTCGACATCGAGCAGCACCAGTACGGCGACCAGCATTATCTAGGTTCGCTGGTGATCCAGGATGTGATGACGCTCCACGGCTCGCAATTCAGGCACGCAACGCTGATCGTGGCCTCCCCTCCCTGCCAGGCGTACAGCTACAGGGCGATGCCGTGGTCGCGCGCCAAGGCGTTGCCGCCGCCGGACAATACGCTGTTCGATGCGTGCTTTCGCATTCAGCGTGAGGCGTGCGAGGCGGCCGGACGGCATGTCCCGATGGTGGTCGAGAATGTGCGCGGTGCGCAGCCGTGGGTGGGGCGATCGAGGTGGAATTACGGACCATATCACCTGTGGGGCGATGTTCCGGCGCTGTTGCCGTATGGGATCGGCGTCAAAGTTGGTGGTGATTGGTTCTCTGAGGAATGGGCAAAATCATCTTCCAAGTCGCCAGCCCGAAAAGCAGCATCGGCCATGATCGCCAAAATACCGCTCCCGCTGTCGCGCCACATCGCCGCGACGTACCATCCGCGACAAAACGCCGCTTGTGTGCACAATGACCACTCCTAAAAACGTTAAGGACGTTCGCGCAAGAGCATGGAAAACGCGCCGCAAGAAGTACGGTCCGAAAGGGAATTCCGGGCCATCCCGGCTGCCAGGATCGTATCAGCGCCGATGCAGGTTCTGTGGGATGATGCGTGCGGCCATCGTGCGGCTGTACGACGAGGAAGTCCTATCGGAAGGGCAAGCGGAGAAGCTGACCGGCCTCGATCGTGTAGAGCTGCGGAGGATGGCCGACGAACTGCGGCAAAACGCCGCTTGTGCGAATGACCGTGACGTGCGCAGTATCGGCAATGGGTCGTGACAGACGGTCCTCCCCACTTGCCGAGAGGATGCAGAAATGCGGAGCCTCTCGGCCTTTAATTCAGGTTGATGCCGTGCTGGTGCAGACCCCCGAAGCCCGTTCAGGTCATGCCGAAAGGTATGAAACTCCGGCAGCCGGTTGGGCGAACAGCGGGTTCGATTCCCGCGACGGTAGCCAATTTGTGACGCATCGCTGGAATACTGACCGGCCCCCACCGTCAGGCAACGCGGATAAATTCATCGTTCATGGATGAGACTTTGTTGATATAAGCCGCGTAGGCTTCATGCTCTAGCGCAAAACGTCCAAGATTTAATACTTTACCATCTTGACGTATATGTGCCTTCCACATTTTCCTTTGCTTGTCCCAAGATACGCCTTTTAATTGGGATGAACATCCTTTCCGTTTCCGCGTGTTTCTGCGATTTTGTGATCTTGTTGCGAGCCTTAAATTGCACCATCTGTTGTCATGTTTGATCAAATTTATATGATCTACATCGTTAGGAGGCCATTCGCCCGTCATGTACAAACATGCAATACGAGCAGCTCTGTAAAACTTGTATTCAATGCGTATTTTCACATACCCACGGTTGTCTACGCAACCAGCTTCTCTGCCTGTCGTTGCTCGACCTTTCCTGGTCAATAACCAGGTGAATTTACCAGTTTCAGGATTGTAGTGGAGAATTTCACGCAGTCTTTCTGCGGTGATCATATGATGCCCCTTGTCAGCCGCGCCATAACGTAATATTGTGGCGCGGTTTGGTATGTAGTCGGACGCTGATTTTGCCCCACACTGTCAGTAAAGGCAACGAAAATACCAAATAGGGCCGGGTGATGGCAACGTTCACCCGGCCCGCTCTCATTGGTGGCGCTCTCTCAGCCGCCGCCATCCCCAAGCCCACAGGGACCGCGCCGGGTGCCATGGCGCGAAGCGGATTGTCATCAGGCGGGTGATGTAGGCTTTGGCCTCGCGATCGACGGGACGGGTCATTTAGATGCCTCCTTTGCGAAGGTTCGGCGAAGGATGTCTAAGGTCTCATCGAGGCCGGCGACAAAGCCTGCGTGAAACGCCTGTTCCGCGAGGTTAGGGACGCGGGACGGGTCGCCCTTGCGGGATTGTTCATTCCGCCATGCCGTGAATGCTTCTGCACTGGTCATTTCGATAGCTCCTTTATGCGCAACAGCGCGGCTCACTTTGGGTACACAAGCCTAATATCGCCGCCATGTTTGATCCATAGCGCGCGGTCTGTTCTTTTCTCGTTGACTGACGGATACCCCCTCAAGGCGCGGTGTAGAGCATCCAGTAGTTCGGCTTTGGCAATCAGGGATTGCAACAGCAGCGCGGTCGGCCGTGAAACGCCAAGCTGGCCGGATGCAAGCTTCCAGACATGCTGGCGGGTGATGCCGAGGGCTTCGGCCGTGGATTGTCGCGATGGGAAGCCGAGGCGGGCGCAGGCTTCTTGGAAATCGGACGTGGTCATGCTATTTCCCTTCAACTGCATTTATCGGTCTCCCGGTTCTGGTCCTTCCGGTGAGCGCGGATGCCAGTAGGCCGCGGCGGGGCTTCAACCTTGCCGCGGCCGTTGTTTATGCTGCTTCCAATAGGGCGATTAGTTTGTTGCTCATTGCCACCCAGGCGGCGCTCCTGGCGGCGCTCTCGGCGGCGCTCTCGGCGCTCCAGGGGGCGTTCCAGGCGCTCCTGGCGGCGCTCTCGGCGGCGCTGTCGGCGGCGTTCCTGGCGCTCCAGGCGGCGCTCCTGGCGGCGCTGTCGGCGGCGTTCCAAGCGGCGTTCCAGGCGCTCCTGGCGGCGCTGTCGGCGGCGTTCCAAGCGGCGCTCCAGGCGCTCAGGGCGGCGTTCTCGGCGCTCCTGGCGGCGCTCCTGGCGGCGCTGTCGGCGGCGCTCCAGGCGCTCAGGGCGGCGTTCTCGGCGCTCCTGGCGGCGCTCCCGGCGCTCCAAGCGGCGCTCCTGGCGGCGTTCCAAGCGGCGCTCCCGGCGCTCTCGGCGCTCCCGGCGGCGTTCCAAGCGGCCTCATTTTTTGCCATCGATGCCATGATGTCGGCGCATTGTTTGACGGCATCATGCACAAGGGGGTGATATATGCCGGGATTTACGGTATTGTCGGTGAGCAACCAATGCAGAAATTGCCACCCTATAAGGGATAGATCGGCGCCGGGGCGTATAGCGGTCATAAACCGTATAGGCCACTGCTTCGCTAGATCGTTCGGCAATCCTTCAAAAGTGCAATCCTCCAGCCTTGCCAGCGTTTGCGGAATACCGAATCGCGTTTCATACTCGGCATGATTTCTGCTATGCAGCGTGCATCCGACTGCGCAGCCTTTGCCGTCCTCCCAATACTTGCCTTTGACCAGTTCATCGGCATCGCGATGCGCGACAAGCTGCGCGATGATGGCGGCTTTGATTGACGGATCGTTGTGGTATGCTATCATGGCAGTAGTCCTTTGGTTCGGCCGTGGATTGCGTCGATCAAGTCGAGTTGCGTATCGCCCGCGAATAGCGGCCCGGCTTCGCGCTGTGGCTTTCGGGCGCGGAGAGGGGCATCGCTGCCCCGTTGTGCCATGGCCGCATGGGTGGCCTTCTCCGCTCCGGGAAGGACGTATTGCGGGCCGATTGCTGTTTGCTCAATCACCATGGCATGTCCCTCGCTTCGGCATAGGCCGCAATGGTCGGGTCGGCATTCTCAAGCAACAGCCAGTCCAGCCGGGCTTTTTCCTCGGCGCGATCGTGCGCCAGACCAAGGGCGATGCGTGCAAAACACATTTCCAGCCAGTCCGCCGGCGCTTCCGGCAACGGCCGCGGCGATACGGTGCCGCGGAAGTCGCCGGCCTGGTCGCCGCGCGCGCGGGCTTCCGCTTTGGCGCGTTTCGCCTCGATCATTCGGTTTGCAAAGGTGCTCATGGCGTCACCCTGGCAACATAGCGTGGGATGACAGCATCCACGCAAGGGAGCCCACAATCAGGGCGGCGACAACGGCGGCGCAGCACAGCGTGCGCGCGAGGTCGGCGGGACGTATGGTGGCGTGGTTCATGGCGCCAGCCCTTCCACGGTTGCGCGGAGCGCTTCCATTTCGCAATCGTGGCCCGCGATTGCATCGGCGATAGCGTGGAATGTAAATTCTTTGGCGTCGATTGCGTTCAGTTCCTTCCACATAGCCTTTTCGGCCGTGGCGCTCGACTTCCAGCAATCTTCAAGGCTTCGCCGCGTGCCAATGACGTTGCCGAACAAGTCAAAGATCACGTATCGGTAACCACGCTTCGAGCCATCCATCACAAGGGCGATGGACTCTACGATGGCATACAGCAAGCCTTGCGATACCGGCCGCGCGGATAGGATGCGCGCCTTGTGGTAGCGCAACGTGTCGTCGTCCACGTAATGTGTGCGGCCCATTAGATTGCGTTGCGCGGCGTACTTCGGGCTTATGCAACCGTGGCTTTCATAGAGTTTCATGGTCTTGGTCCTTTGTGCGCCAGCTTCAACTGGCGAGGCATGGTGCCTGATATGTGCCGGGCCGGCCGGCACGCGTCGCGCATCACGGTTTGCGATTAAGCCCTTGCAGATATTCAAGAATAGGCTTAACGTCGTACTTGTCTCGGTTGACTAGCCCGACCACATCTAAGCTGAATGTTTCCATCACAGCTTCCCCGGTGGCCTTGCGAATGATGACCCAGCTTGCGGTTTTCATCGTGCTCCCCATGCCAGCATGATCGAGACAAAGAGGGTGGAAGCGGCGATCGGCACGAATGCCAGCAGGATAAGGTCGATCATGTCGGGCACACTGGCAGATGCCTGCAACCTTGCCAGATCAGGCTTTGCAGGTGAGAATAGGGCACCATACTCACGCGGGAACCATGCGGTCCAAAGCGGACAACGTCGGTTGCGCCATCGGGTAATTCGGTTGCCAGCACAAGGCGCCCTGGCGTCGCGCCCTTGGAGGGAATGCAGTAAACCGCCTTGTCAAACCGGCCGGCCATGGCATCGCGCCGCATGTCGGTTTCGATCTGCTTGGCTTGCTCGACTGTCCAAGCTTCATAGCTCCAAGATTTTACCATGTCACCCTCCTATCAAGACGCGGATCACGAATGCCGCGACCACGATCGAGAACAAGCTTGCGCCAGTGATGAAAGCCGATACGATGTCGGCGATGGTGATGTGCATGGTCTTTGGTCCTTACGTTGTCGGCGGTCAGTCGCCGTTCATAGGGCAGGGGAGGCTGCCCTATGGGCCGCGACTACAGCCCGTGTTCGTGCGTCATTCCAAGGCTTGTGCAGCGGTCATAGGCAACCTTGGTTTTGGCCTCTATGGCACGTTGCCCGGCGGCATTCACAAACACGCTACCAAGGTAACGATCTTCCTGTCGCAAGGCGTACTCGTATGCTTCGAGCGCCTTTTTCTGATCGCGGGTAAGTTTGATCTTTGCCATGTCAGCACCACACCAGTCCGGTCATTTCGTCATAGATCAGGTGCGCATAGCCGTAGAGGCTGTCATTGAATAGGCATGTGACCCGGTTGAACCTTGTGGCGTAGAATTCTAGAGCTTCGGTGTCCCATCCTGCGGGCATTGTCGTGGTCCTTGTGAGAGAGTAGGGGAGGGCCGAAGCCCTCCGGTTAGGCCATAGAGGTTTCAAAGCCATTGGCTTTGCAGTAGGATTGGAAGCGCTCCAGCCGGTTCGGTTCGATGGCATGTTGCGGATAGGGTGCCCCGAAGCGGACGCTGTGCATGTGTTTGCTGGCGCCTGCCAGGAAGTGAAACACTGCGGTAGATGTTTTGTCGGCGAATGCCCCGCCGTTTTCGATCTTGAACCATCCGTCGATTGCCGTGATCTTGATCATTTCCGCGGTCCTTGTTTCCGTGTTCCGATGACGCAATGTCGCATAAGATTACGTCCACGTCAACAGAGATTACTGCGACATTGTGTCGCACCCCCTCGATTGTAGTGTTCACGCTGGCGTGATTAGGCGCGATTAGGTGCTTGTGCTATACACAAGCCATTGATCCAGCACAGCTTGCACCGCATTTCGCCATGAGCTACATTGGTGAGCATGACAAGCCACCTCCCCGCAGAGCAAGACAGCGATGACATATCGCCCCTACCAGACATACAAGCCCCGTCCAAGCACCGCGTAACCGCTAAAGTCCGCTCAGCAATAGATGCTATGGTATGGCAAGGACTCAAAAGAGCAGAAGCGGCACAACAAGCTGACCTCAAAGAGCATTCATTATACGTCGCTCTCCGGTTACCTCACGTCAAAGCGTACTACGCAGAGCAATTGGAGGTGCTCCGGACTTCAGAGCGCGCTCGCAACATACATCGCGCGATTGCAATCCGTGACGCGGCCAACAACATGCCTGCTATGCACGCAATCAAGTGGCTAGAAGGCGAACAGGATCAATCAGTTAGCTCCGGCCGTGGTGGTGTGGCACAATCCCCCGGCGTGACGTTCGTCATTGTCAGCGGCAATGCAGCGCCGCCGATGCGTGACGTAGGCAGCAATGCGGGTACGCGCGCCACGATTGACGCAAAGCCTAGCGATATCAGTGACATAGACGGCGAATAGGGCGGACACACTATCCGCCATGGTCGCCGATGGTCGTGGAGGCCGGCCGGGGGGGTAAATTCGGGCGTCGAGCTGGCCGCTGGTATCCCTCACTCGCGATTTACCCCCAAAAAGTTGGCGCTGCTCGTAAAATTTTACCCACAAATTCATCTTGCCCGTTACGTTACGTAACGCTATATTTTGGCTTTGCGTAACGGCCGTTACGGTGTGATGAAAGGTACGATATGGGCTTATCGAATGCGGAGCGTCAGAAGCTGCACCGGGATCGTCGGAGGGTGAGGGCTGAGGTATCTGACGGTGCGATATCTGAGCTTGGTGTGATTCGGGGCAAGTTTGTAGTTCAGTACCGTGCACACCCTGGTAGCTGGCCGGCTGGTCCTGGGGCTTGGTACCGTGACGAGGATTGGGACAAGGACGGTTCTTTGGTTGCGGTTGGCGAGGCTCGGTTGCGTGCGCTTGATCCGTTTGCGAATGATCGTGCTGCGGGTATTCCGTGTCCGGCGCTTGGTGTTACGGCTCGGGATATTGACCAGGACTTGGCTCGTGGCGAGGCTGGTGCTGATCACCGGCTTGGGAGGGATCGACCGTGACGTTGCGGAATAATGTCGAGTGCGACGGGTGTGGGGCGGTTGTGGCGATTGATGCGTCTCACGGGTGGCAACAGCTTTGGCCGACGATCAACGGGGACCATCGCGAGCACCTTCACTACTGCCCTGGGTGTGTGAAGGCGCGCATAGAAGGTTTTGCCCCGGCCGATCGGCATGCGCGGGGGGTGATGCGCCGGTTCGTTGATTACGTTGGTAAGGTGTTGACGAATGCAGATTTGGATGACTATGTGAAGGTTTGCGCACTTACGGCTGCTCTTGTGGATTTGAGGGCTGGGGACGATTTTCTTGGCCGGCCTCGTTCGCAATCGAGGTGTGGGAATGACTAAGGTGACGTTTGAGCGGCTGCCGGATTATTTCCTCCATGCGTATGCGGAGGAGATCGGGGCGTGGGGCACGAACATTGGGACGTGCAACCGCGCCATTGAGGAAGGCAACATCAAGGCAATCGTTGAGGGGCGAGGGCACGATGTCTTGCCGCCGAACACGCATCGGATGCTTCTTGAGGAGGGTTATTTCAGCGATGTGAGCCCTGATCCCGAGATGGGTCCGGTGATGAGGCAGGTGACGCTACGTGTTGAGGTTCGGCGCTCCGGCAGGACTATTCGGAATGGGAAACTGGCTCAGGTAGCATTAGAGATCGCCATCATGCCTCATACCGAGGATGACGAGCGGAAGATCATGCGGCACTGCGAGAAGATGACGAAGCTCGGGGTTGATCCGCGGAAGCGGCTGGTATCGCCGCCGGCTGCGGGGATACCGTTCTTGCCGGACAACTGGTCATGAAGGATTCTGAGGTTCCGCGACTGACGACGACATGGCGGCGTGGTGATAACGCCTGTTCTTTTGTGGTCATTGATGTCTCGATGTCACCATTTAAGGTAGTTGATGACTGGATCGAAATCACAAGGATGGTCCCCATGCCGCTGGTGAAGGGATCGAGCAAGAAGGCGATATCCAAGAACATCGCGACGGAGGTCCGCGCGGGCCGCCCGCAACGTCAAGCCGTCGCAATCGCCTATTCGGTGGCCGGCAAGTCGAAGAAGAAGGGCAAGCGGAAATAGCATGGAATTCCGCATCCGCGCCGGCACCAAGGTCTGCGAGTTCCTGCAGTCCACTGCCGACGTCTGCATCCTGGCTGGCCCCCTCGGTTCGGGCAAGACCGACGCGCTATGCATGAAAACCATGCGGATCGCGCAGGAGCAGGTCCCCTCACCCATCGATGGCATACGGCGGTCCCGCTTCGCCTTCGTGCGGAATTCGACGCCGGACCTGCGCCGTACCACGATCCGATCCTGGCAGGAATGCTTCCCGTCCGACATCTACGGCGTGGTGAAGATCGGCGCCCCGATGCACCACAACTTCCGGTACAAGTGGCCCGGCGGCGATGTGGATGTTGAGGTGGATTTCATCGGGCTGGACAAGGTGGAGGACATCCGCAAGTTCCGCTCGACACAATACACGCGGATTATGTTCGACGAACTTGAGTTCATCATCAAGGAACTGTTCGACGAGGCCCGCACCCGGCTGCGCTATCCGGCGATGCGCCACGGTGGGCCGACTTATCCCGGTGTCGATGCTGCGACGAACGCCCCGCCAGAGGATCATTGGCTTCCGATCATGCTGGGATGGGTAGAGTTGCCCCCAGGTCTGTCGGATGACGAACTGCGGTCGCTGAAATGGCCGGAGGAGTGGAAGGCGTTCATCCAGCCGCCGGCGCTGGTCGAGCAGTTTGATCGCCAGGGGGTACTGACCGGATACAAGGTCAATCCCAAGGCCGAGAACATCGAGAACCTGAAAAAGGACTACTACACCAACATGCTTCCCGGCATGCGCAAGGACGCGATCGACTCGCGGCTGATGGTGCGCACGGTGCTGGTGGTTGATGGCTCTCCGGTGTGGCCGATGTTCCGCCGTGATTACCACGTCGCCCAGCAAGCCTTGCACCCGGTACCTGGGCACGATGTCATGGTGTGGCTCGATTTTGGCCGGGTCTATCCGGCAGCGCTGTTTGCGCAGGAGATCAACGATCGTGTCTACATCCAAGGCGAAATTCTTGGCTTCAACGAGCCTGCGACAACTTTCGCACCTAGAGTTAAGCGGTGGTTGGAAAAAACTTATCCCGGTTTTCACTATCGAGTCGTCGGGGACCCAAAGGGCGCCGATCGGGGGCAGCAGACCGACGCCAGCAGCTACGATATTTTTCGTTCCTTCGGCATGCCCGTTACGGCGGCCCCGGTTGCCCAAAACGACATCGCCATCCGTACTGAGTCAGTTGCTTATGCGCTTAACGACAACCCCGCTGGAGTCCCAAGGCTGGTCATTTCCCCCGCCTGCCGCACCCTGATCGTCGGCATGGCCGGTCGCTACTGCCTGGTGCGCGAGGAGGACGGCGAGTTGCGCCCCAAGAAGGACAAGTACTCGAATTTGTGCGACTGCCTGCAATACGGGATGTTGTCACTCGGCGAAGGTCGGCGCATGATCAACCTTGCCCCGCTCGCCGACCTGCGGCCGATCAACACCCGCAAGCGCGCGGGACATACGATGAGGAGAGTGTCGTGATCTCACGCCGTGAACTGCTTGCCGGTGCCGCCGCCGTTGCCGTGGTGCCGGCGCCGGTGGAATTAAGCGGGCAGGACCTCTATGCGTCTATCCTTGGCCCATACGCGGAAGGCATCCAGGTCGAGACCTTCCGCTCACTGGCCTCAGTTGATTTCGCCGACCTCGCCTTTGGCACGGTTGCGTTATGGAAAGACAGCGACGGCAAGATAACGGAACTGGCGCCCGAGGATTGGCAGCGTGGACCTGCTTCCGACTGACGCCTTCGGCACCCCGTACCGGTGGCTGGCCGGCGCATGATCAACCTTGACCAGATCGCCGACCTGCGGCCGATCAACACCCGCAAGCGCGCTGGGCATACGATGAGGAGAGTATCGTGAGAGCATTCATCGACTATGATGCCACTACACGTGACGGCTTGGAAGTGGTGGCAGAGAAACTCCGCGCTAGCCTACAGAGAGAACAGGCCGATGGCGTCACCATTGTAATAACCGGGAAAAGTCTTGCGGGCGGATATAAGGATGTAGGGACTGCATTTGTGGATTATGAGCGGAGAGTATCATGACGCAATATAATCCTTCCGAAACCACGACGGCGGAGATTGAAACATTCTCAGCCCTTCTGTATTTACTTGCGATAATCGCCGACCCAGGTTTGGCAGAGGAGCGTCTGAATAAGCTTGAGAACTCGCTGAAAGAAATACGAACTAATCGTGAGGCGCTTTCATCTGAGAGACTTGCTCTTTCCGAGGAGACCGCAAAGCTCAAGGCTTTGAAGGCGGAAATGAAGCCGTTTCTGGAGGCCATGGACAAGATCAGGAACGAACCGGCGCCCAAGCCGGAGGAGGCACGACAGGGCGATGAAAATGGTGGAGGCGCGCTTTCAATCAAGGTAGAAGATTTGGAATTATCAACCAGGTCACAAAATTGCTTGAAGCATACAAATATACTGAGTGTTGCGGACTTGGTGCAAGTACAAGAAACGCAGTTAATTAGAATGCCGAATTGCGGGCGCAAGTGTATTGCGGAGATCAAGGAGGTTCTGATAAATTTGGATAGCGGCCTTACTCTTGGGATGCCGCCCCCTGCCGGGTTTAGAAAATTTGAATTTGATCCCAACCGATAGCTTCGGCACACCATCCCGGTGGATGGTCGTGTTCCGCCGCCGCTCCGACGTGTGGTGGGTCAATTGGGTGCCGGGCGAATTCAAGCACGTCAGTTGCTTCGGCTATGTCCACGAATGCGACGCCTGGGTGTTCTACGACTGCGGGTTGTGGACCTCGATCTATGTTTCACGTGGAACGGCCGCCCGCGCCATGATGCTCGATCGCACGCCTCCTGATGCCGCGGTGCTGTCGATGGCGCCGCTCCCACACCCGGCAACGCCACGGTGGCCGGTGTTCTCATGCACGGCGGCGGTGGCAAACCTGCTCTGCATACCGACCGTTGCATTGCGCCCGACCGCACTCTACAATGCGTGCATCCGGCATGGAGCCAAGATCATCCAATATGGACAAGCCGCAGACGCCGACCGTCGCCCCGACCGATCCGACGCTGGACGCTCTCAAGAACCAGGCGTTGCAGGATCAGTTCAAGGCGCTGCAGACCGAGGCGCAGGGTGACACGGCGAACCTGATGGCCCGCTACGGTACGAGGCTGGCGCTGGCCGGCGCATCATCCCCTTCCGGAAGCCCGCTTATGCAAGCAACCCGCATGCCGATGGGGAGAGTAGGGTGACTACGTGGTATGTGGTGAAAGATGAGGATGCTCGTGACCGGCCGGGCGCAGATATTTGGACGGTGAGCAAAGACCCAAATCAGACGGGGTGGGAAACCGATACGGGTTGTTCCGGGTACGGTTTGACGAAAGCCGATGCCGAATTCTTGGCGATGGCCGCCAACGAAAAGATCGCCCGCGATGGCCGATAAGGTGGAGAGTAGGGTGATGGACTCGTGGGGGCACCAAGTTCGCAGCTATGCCCCTGACCTTGGCTGGGTAAAGGACCTCCGCACGGGCCTCGAACGGATAGATGTCCCCGCGGTTCTCGACGGGGACATTGATGAATTCCTAATTGCGGCGACGATCAGGAGAGCGAATTGCGATGGCCGATAAGGTACACGGTCCGGAAGGTCCCCCCAACTCTCCGAACGGGGACCTGGAAAGCGAGGGCAACTCCCGTCTCGCCGCCTGCCGAATCTGGAAGTCCCTGTGGGACCTCGACCTCCGCGAATGCTACTTCTTCGCCAGCCCCCAGCGACAGCGGCAAATCCAGTCCTACAACCAGCCCCCTCAGCAACGATTGCTCGACGCCGCCGAACTGAACACCGACTTCGCGATGGAGTTGACCGACGATTTCGCCACCGAAGTCATCAACACATACCTGCCGGAAGCAATCCCGTGGTGCGAGCGCGGCGCCGGAGAACTGACGACAGACGAAACGTGGAAAACCGTCAAGGATCGCGTTGCCGCGGCCGATGCCGGCGTGTTCAAGGCCATCAAGGCCAGCAATTTCTATCCCGAACTGTCGAAGGCGTTCGACCCCGACCTTGCGGTTGGCACCGTAGCCATGTGGGCCGAACGGCCTCACCCCGCATCCCCGATCGTGTGGTCCGCCATCCCGATCCGTGAGCTTGAAATCAATCTTGGCCCCTACGGCGAAATCGACGACCGCTTCGTCGTGCGCTACACCCGCAACTCCTACGTGCAAACGCTGCTCGGCAAGGAAATCTACGCCAAAGTCCCGGACGATCTGAAAGAGCTCCACGCCCAAAAGCCCGCAGACAGGAGCGAAATCCGATGGGGCTTCTGGCGCCTGTGGGATCGCCACGATGACGAATGCTGGCAGCATGTCGTCTACATCGGCAAGAAGCTGATCCACGCCGTAATCTTGAAAGGCACCGGAGTCTGTCCGCTGATCGTCATGCGCTGGGCGCCGAATCCCGACTGGCCATGGGGGCACGGGCCGCTGCTCAAGGGCCTTCCGACGCTGCGGCAGATCGACGAATTCGAGCTTATGAGGGTGGAACATGCTGATCTGGCAGCTAGACCTCCAATCACCTATCCCAATGACAGCTTTGCACCCATTGAACAGGGACTCGAACCTGGCATGGCCTACCCCATCCGAGTTGGAGATCATGAGGCTGTTAAGCCTATATATATACCTCAGCCTTTTGATGCTGCCAATTACGCCTACGAGCAAAAAGAGCTCCGACTGAGGCGCATGTTCTATGTCGATTTTCCCCAGCAGACCGGTGACACCCCTCCGACGCTCGGCCAATGGCTTGATGAAATGGCCCGCGCCCAACGCCGTATTGGCCGACCTGGGCTGCCCTTCTGGCGGGAAGGGCCTGCTCAAATCTTCCTACGCGCCATGTATCTTCAAGAGCAGGCCGGTGCGATCGAAAAAATCACGGTAGACGGCAAGAACGTCGCCCTGATGCCCTACAATCCGACGCAGCGCGCGGCGGAGCAGCAGGACATCGCCATGCTGGTCCACGCGCTGCAGATCGCCGCGCAGTTCTTCCCCGAGGAGTTCAAGGTCCAGATCGACGGTTTGGAGACCATGAAGAAGATGTTCGACAAGATGCGTATCCGGTCCATGATCGAATTCCGCGACAAGGCGCACATCGCCGCCGCGGTAGAGCAAATCTCGAAGCTCGCCGGCGGCCAGCAGCCCGGCGCGCAGGGCGCGGGACAGGTCGCAGGAGGGCCACCGCAATGAGCGCAGAGCAAGAGGAAATCGAAGCCATCGCCCGTTTGGCGCGATCCAATGACGGCCCCGTGATCCGACGCTACTTGCGCCGCATCCTCGAATACGTGCATCCGCCCGGTCTTACCGATGGCCACTTGCATGAGTTGAATGGTAGGCGTAATGTCGCACGCGACTTCATGACGCACATGGACAAAGGGTTGGAGATTCCGAATGCCGGAACCGGCAGTACAGACGACGCCATCCTCCGCGCCAGCGGGCGCCCAAACGTCGAGTCCGCCCCCCGCGGCATCAAGCGCCGGGTCTACGCAGACCCAAGTGTCGCAACCTACCTCCACGACCCCGACCGGTACGGCGACCCCTCCGACGCGGCCTGATTGGGCGCCGGAAACATCCTGGAACGCCGAAAAGGGATTCGACCCGGACGCCTTCGGCAAGCACTATAACGAGTCGATCGCCCCGAAGCTTGCATCCTGGGCAGCAAACGAGGCGCGCAAGGCGCAGTTGCCGCAGAAGCCCGAAGACGTGCAGCTTGCGTTGCCGAAGGATTTCGCGCTGCCTCCGGGGGTGGAGTTCAAGTTCGACCCCGCCAAGCCGGAATATGCCAAATTCCGTGAGATTGCCGTCAAGCGCGGCCTCGACAACGACACTGTGACCGACCTGATGGGCGTCTACGCCGAAACGCTTGTCGGTCCCGAGGCGCAGATTCAGACAGCCGCCAAGGCCGAGCTCGACAAGCTCGGCGCCAACGTCACTCCCCGGATCGACGCCATCAACACCTTCATGACGGCCATGGTTGGCCAGGATGGTGCCAAGGCCATCAGTAGCATGCTGGTCACCGCCAACATCGTCACCACGGTCGAGAAGCTGATGGCGAAGTTTGCCACTCAGGGCGCGGCCTCGTTCTCGCAGGCCCACCGCGAACCTCCCGGCCAGCCCGGAAGGCTTTCCGAGGAACAGCTTTCCAAGATGTCTGGGTACGAAAAGGCGCAGTACGCCAAGCAATTCGACCAGGCCCAATTCAGAAAGGCCGGGTGATGAAAACGAACTTCGCTCAGTTCAACAATCCCAATCCGTCCCTCCCGCGCCGGGCCGATGATTCGAGCATGAAGGAAAGCGGTCAGGGCCGTGGGGGTGCATCCCCTCCGGGCCGCACGCTCTCCGGCAAGGTGATGGGCTCAATGTCCACTCCGGTTTCGTCCGCTCCCATGGGTGGCCTCGGTCAAAACAGCCGCCCGCCCGGTCTGGCGCTGAACACCGCCGCGCCTTGCCGCGAGGAATGGCTGGGCATGAACGGCCGCCGATCAACCGGAACCGGTACGGAACAAGGCAAGCCGTGGAGGGTATGACATGGCGCTCCTAACCGTCACCATCAACAACGCATCGCCCTCCTTCGATCGCAAGTCGCAGGAGGTAACTTTCATTCAATATGCGCTGGACGAGTTGAAAAAGGAACTCGGGCGCGGCCAAGGTACGGTCACTAGTGGAACAATTGTCGGCACCAGCAACGCCGGCGTGGCCGGCACTGCGCTTGGAACGTGGACGTACACACCCGTAGGATCACTTCCGTAGGGGAAACCTGGCCCACACGCCCTTGGGCAAGGCAGCCATATCGCCGCTGTGAAGCGCCGAATCCCTCTGATGGAGCCCGTCGATGGCCGTCAACAACCTAATCACCCTTACGGAGTACGCGAAGGGCTTTGCGAACGAGGACGTGCGCCGTGGCGTCATCGAAATGTTCTGGCAGTACAGCGACGTGCTGGAGGCCCTGCCGTTCGAGTCCCTGAAGGGCTCCAAGTACACCGGCTATCGCGAGGCCGCGCTGCCGACCCCGGTGTTCCGCGCCATCAACGAAGCGTCGTCCACCGGACACGGCATCATCTCGCCGTTCGACGAGGCGACCTACATCATCGACCACGACATCGACATCGATCGTGCAATCGAGGATCGCCACGGCCCCGAGCGGCGTAACTACGAAGAAAAGATGGGCATCACCGCGCTGGCCCGACTTTTCGTGGATACCTTCGTCAAGGGTGACCAGACGCAGAACCCGCGTCTGTTCAACGGTGTTCAGGTTCGCTCGGCCAAGTTCTCCCGGTTCTACACCAACTCGGCCGCTTCGGGCGGCGCCGCGTTGTCGCTGTTCAATCTCGACACCTTCATGAACAACATCAGCAAGGCGTCGGGCGAGACCTACATCATGGTCCCGTTCAACAGCCTGCCGCTGTGGATTCAGGCTGCGCGCACGCAGTCTCTGTCGGGCTTCGTGATGCAGACCTGGGACGAAGTCGGTATGCCCAAGATCAGCTATGCCGGGCATAAGCTGCTGTGGGGCTATCCCAAGGACAACCAAATCCCCGTCCTGCAGTTCAACGAGGTCGGCACCGGCGGCGGTTCGGCGGTGACTGCCTCGCTCTATGGCTTCACCTTCGGCGAGGGCATGCTGCGCGGCTTGCAGCTTCGCCCGCTCACCCCGGAAATGGTCGGTCTGTTGCAGGATCGCAAAACCTACCGCACCCACATTTCCTGGGACCTCGGCTTGGTGGATGAGCATATCTTCTGCCTCGGCCGGCTTGGTTCCTGGACCTTCTCGCCGATCGTGGCCTGATTGGAGATCATGAACATGAAGCTAATCACTCCGATCCGGCGCCTCGGCGATGGCGCCCCGGTTATGTCTCTCGGCAAGCGGCGAGGTGTCCGGCGCTGGGGCATCCCCATGCAGCCGCAGGGCGATCGGTCCTTCGCGTTCGACATCAACAACATGGTGTCGGATGGCGCGGCTGCGTACACGGCAACCGGATGGGCTCAAGCCTTCGGTTCGCAGGGCCTTCTCGACCTGGGTGGCAATCAGGGTCAGGTGGTAACCCTGCCGTCCATCAACGTGGTCGGCACCTATACGGCGCAGCAGCAACGCATCGACGCGACCATGCTGATTGAGGTCACGCAGATCACGCAAAGCGCGACCAATCTGTTCAAGCTGATCATCGTCGGCTCGAACTCGCCGGCCTTCACCGCCGCTGCATGGCTTGGTTCGATTGAGCTTGGCCTGGGCGCCTCGATGGACGGCTATAACGCCGCCGGACCGGCATTCTCGAATACCCCACTGACAACGCTCGGCCCTGCCGGCAACGTCTACGAGGTGCTGTTCACCAACGAGCAGTTGAACGTCAAGTACGAGTTCGTCTCGATCTACAACGTGATTTCCGGCACCACACCGTCGATTACGTATAAAGCCTACATGTGCGTCCTGCCGGAGCCTTGAGAACATGGCGAACTACAAGGACATGGAAGTCGATGTCCACAGCAACAAGATCGTGATCTGGGACCTCGGGCCGAAAAAGCCCGGCGCCCCACCCGCGCGCCCGCCCTTGCCGAAGGGTGAGCCGAACACGCCGGAATACGATCTTGCCAAGCTCGACTTCCAAGAGGTTCTGGAAAAGTACGAGGCCGACCTGCTTGCCTATCGTGCCCTCAAGAAAGAGCACGAGGAGTGGCACAAGCGCTGGGGCGGCCCATACGAAATCTACAACGTATGGCACTGCGACGGGTACGAAATGCTGGCCCACGGCCGGTGCGGTAAATGCCTGTCATGCGTGCAGGCGCCGAAAAACGCCGCCGGCGGCTATGTCATTCGCGACCAGAACGGATTGCCTGCTCCGCTCCCGCCCTGCGAGTCCCCGCGCTATGTCGTGAGCGCGTCATCGCCTGGGCTCAAGCACCTGAAAAACCGCGGCCTGCCCGAAGGCGTCAAGCCGGGGCGCGGGCAGGACGAACAGATGAAACGGATTGCCGAGGGCAGGGAGATGTTCCTTCGCCAGCGGCAGCAAGACCCGGTATTCGGATCAGAGGAGATGCGCGCGTGAAAAAGTTCCTTATCGGCCTCGCCGCCGGGATCGCGGCAGTCTTCGCCTCGACCGCGGCGTTTGCGTTCGGCACCGTCATGTGCGCCCCGGACGTTTCCGGCGCCCTGCAGGGTCCGCGGACGTTCTACAACACTACGATCGCCAACAGCACCCTGATCGGCCAGTCGGCGCAGAACCCGTATATCACCAATAGTTCGGGCTGCGTCTACATGTACCAGGCCGACGTGCCCTATGCGCTATCGCAGGGCTGGTCGGTTGGTTCGCAGACCGGCACGATCAGCTTCCTGACTGGCGTGCAGACTGGTGCTGTCAACCTACAGATGGGCACGCTGCCGGCGAACACGTATATCCAGGCGGTGATTGTCACCAACCTGACGGCCAATGCCACGACCGCATCGATTATCGGCTCGGCCTCCGGCGGCGCGCAGATCGTCGCCTCCGTG